>ERZ1034753.76-NODE-76-length-34589-cov-31.533532_pt1 | contig 34589 bp, 27 predicted proteins | sample MGYA00520702_ERZ1034753 | MGnify/ENA primary metagenome ERZ1034753 (study PRJEB33766, sample SAMN09781700) | gut metagenome | biome: gut microbiome | host: Homo sapiens | place: Madagascar | study: EMG produced TPA metagenomics assembly of the PRJNA485056 data set...
TATTGACAGAATCGCAGACTGAGCGAAAGAATCATAAGGACTTCGTCATCGGAAAAATCGGCGAGAACGAGGTGGTGATGCAGCAGTGCGGCATCGGAAAGGTGAACAGCGCTATCGGAGCTGTGGAAATGATTGATAATTATCACCCGGACCTCGTGATTTCTTCGGGAGTGGCTGGCGGTGCTGACATCAACCTCAATGTTACTGAAGTAGTAGTGGCAACCAACTGTGTTTATCACGATGCCTACTGTGGCGATGAGTGCGAGTTTGGACAGATTCTCGGTATGCCTGCCACCTTCAAGACTCCAAAGGAGTATGTGGAGAAAGCACTTGCCATCAATGAATTGCCAGACAACCAGCATCCAAAGATTCATGCCGGACAGATTGTTAGCGGCGAATGGTTTGTAGACAGCAAGGAGAAGATGCGCTCTATCCTGGAGCACTTTCCTCATGCCATGGCTGTGGATATGGAGAGCTGTTCCATTGCCCAGACCTGCCACATCTACAAGACACCTTTCATCTCCTTCCGCATCATCAGCGATGTACCACTGAAGGATACCAAGGCACAGATGTATTTCGACTTCTGGGCTAAGATGGCAGAAGGCTCGTTCAATGTCACCAAGGCTTTTCTCGAAAGTCTGTAAACTATAAATTGTAAATTATAAACTATATGAATAAGATTCCAAGTTTCACAATCAATCATAACAAGTTGCTCCGCGGCATCTACGTAAGCCGCAAGGACGAAGTAGGCGGAGAAGTAATCACCACTTTCGATATCCGCATGAAGGTGCCTAACCAGGAGCCATGCCTCCACAACGGTGCCATCCATACCATCGAGCACCTGGCTGCCACCTACCTGCGTAACGACGAGGAGTGGAAAGACCGCATCATCTATTGGGGACCAATGGGATGCCTTACCGGCAACTACCTCCTCATCAAGGGCGATCTGGAGAGCAAGGACATCGTAGAACTGATGAAGCGTACTTTCCAGTTCATTGCCGATTTCGAAGGCGAAATTCCTGGACAGGCAGCCAAGGATTGCGGCAACTATCTGCTCCACGACCTGCCTATGGCTAAGTACGAATCGAAGAAATATCTCGAAGAGGTGCTCAACTGCATCACTGAAGCTAACTTGATTTATCCTACACAGGATTAATCATATATGAACGCCCGCAACCACAAATTGCGGGCGTTTATATTTAATTAACCTGAAAAGTTTTGAAACTTTTCCGAAAACTCATATCTTTGCATAAGATTTATATATTAACGACAATCACCAATAACGACAATAACTAACAATTATCAACTTCTTTTTATGGCAAGAATAAAGTGTATCGATTTTAATACAACAACCATGAACATCAAAAAAGTTTTGTTTGGAGTGACCTTCATCATGTCTACCATGGCTGGCCACTCTCAGAGTGTATTCCAAGTAAAGCAGCAATCGTTGCCTAATCCGGACAACGAGCCTACAGCTGTGTTCCCTGTTCCTAGCGATCGCCAGATGAAATGGCAGGAGACAGAATTCTATGCCTTCTTCCATTATGGAATGAACACCTATACCAACAGAGAATGGGGCTTAGGAAGTGAAGACGTAACCCTTTTCGCTCCTACCAAGAAGCCAAACCCTACTCAATGGCTCAAGGCTGTAAAGGCTGCTGGCATGAAGGGCGGTATCGCTGTAGTCAAGCATCATGACGGTTTCTGCCTCTGGCCTACATCTACTACTGACCATTCCATCGTCAATGCCGGCAATGAGAATGGTAAGACCACCAACATTCCACGCGACTTTGCCAAGGCTGCCCGAAGCTTGGGAATGAAGTATGGATTCTATGTTTCTCCATGGGATAGAAACAGCCAATACTACGGCACAGAGAAATATGTCAACGACGTTTTCCTCCGCCAGTGCGCTGAATTGGCTCAGTATGGTAAGGACCAGTTCGAAATGTGGTTCGACGGTGCCAACGGTGGCGACGGATACTACGGCGGACGCAATACCACCGTCAATGTAGACCGTTCTACCTATTATGACATTCCTAACCTCAGAGACTCTATCCACAAGGTTTGTCCAGACATCATCCTCTGGGGTGTGGGCGCTGAGTCCAGATGGATTGGTAACGAGGCAGGATGGGCTGGCGAAACAAACTGGCTCACCGACGAAAGAGGTTATGCTCCTGAAAGCAATGGTATGTATGGTACCGAAGACGGATGGCAGTGGGACCCGGGAGAGAGCGATGCCAAACTTACTGACAAGGGATGGTTCTGGCACGAGGGCGAGAAGCCTCTCTCTGTAGAACGACTCTTCCAGATGTATCTGGAGACTGTAGGTAGAAATGCTACCTTGATTCTCAACTGCCCTCCAGACAAGAGAGGTCTGTTGCCAGAGATCGACGTTCGCGTCCTCAAGGATATGGGCAACATGATTCGTACCCGCCTGGGCAAGGACCTGGCAAAGAAGGCAAAGGTTACTGTAAGCAACACCAGAAAGGCTGGTGCCAACCGCAACTATGCTGCCAAGAACCTGACCGATAACAACAAGAATACCTATTGGGCTACTGATGATGGCGTGAAGCAGGCTACCATCACCTTCAACTGGGACAAGCCTCAGACCGTTCGCTATGTTGATATGATGGAGTACATCCGCAAGGGTCAGCGAGTAAGAAAGTTCCATATCGAAATCTCTGAAGACGGAAAAACATGGAAACCTATCGCAGAGAAGTGCACCACCACAACCATCGGATACAAGCGCATCATCCCGTTGAACGGCAGCACATCCGACAGCTACGGCAAGGGTTATCAGGTGAAAGGCCTGAAGGTTGTCATCGATGACAGCAAGGCTTGCCCATTGTTACATTCCATTAAAGTATTTTAAACTTTGACTCTACACTAAGAATATGAAGAAATTACTCATAGCATTGTGTTTGTTACCATTGGCTGCAATGGGACAAGAAATTAAGTTCGACACCCAGGATTACAAATCCGTGGGAGTTTACGACAGATGGGAGCATTCCCCATTCCGCACAGGAGAACTGGCGGGCAACTGCGAAGTCGTGGATAATCCTGACCTCACCAACAATCCCAACAAGAAGGTGCTTGCCTTCCAGCGTTCACGCCTGGCTTCCAACATCTTCGGTGCAAGAATAGATCTGAAGAAACCTATCGCACTGGGGCCTTCAGGAAAAATAGTCCATGTACTTATCAACCGTCCGATGGAAGGCAGAGTGATGCTGGTAGGACTCGGAAAGCGTAGAGACAGAGCCGGACAGTCTAACGAAGTGGAGCAGTTCTGGATCAAGTCAACCACTCCTGTTCCTGCCGGACAGTGGGCTGATGCCGTTTTCCCAATCAAGAGTGCAGAAGGTGTGGATATCTATAGCCTGGTAGTGGTTCCTCACGCAGAGTCTCCTCATGAGATGAAGGAGGATGCCCTGGTCTATATCGACGACATCAATATCCACCTGACCAACGCTCCTCGCATCACCTTGCTGAAGAGTGAAGGTACAGCCAAGAAGAAGGCTCACAGCGAGTTTGTTTCTGTAACCGAGGCTAACCGCAATGGTATGGTGACCGCAGCAGATGGCACCACCCTCAACAACCACAAGGTGGCATACGGCAAGCCATTCAAGGTGAAGATGGTTCCTGCTCCAGGATTCACCTACGGTGACTTCACCATTACCCATGGTGACCAGATAGAATCGCTCAAGAAGACAGATATCGCCAAGGATGGCACCTATACCATTCCAGCCAAATGGATGGATGGCAACGTAACCATCGAGTGCATATTTATCTCTACGAGCAAATAAACAAGGAATACAACCCAGTTTCGTTTTCACCCTTCACCCTTCACCTTTTGCAGATAACTCTCTGTGCTACTGCGAGTTGAACGGGTGAAGGGTTAATTCAACCCTTCACCCACCCTTCACCACCCTTCACCTCAACTAATTATTAAGCTGTTCAGATGGGAAATTCAAAGATTCCCAGAATCGGAATAAGGCTCAAGTAAACTTTAACAAAGCCCTACGTAAACTTTATCTAAGGCTTAAACCAAATTCAAAGAAGGCTTAAATCAAATTCGAAAAAGGCTTATTCCAGAAGCAAATGAGACTTAAAGCGAGCCTTAATAGATGGCTGAAGCAAGCCTCAATAGATGGCAAAGACAAACCTCAATAGAAGCCATTTTCCAAGTAAAGGTGAAGGGTAGGTGAAGGGTGGGTGAAGGGTGAAGCCAACCCTTCACCTACTCAACCCACAGTATCACAGAAGGTTATCTGCAAAATGTGAAGGGTGAAGGGTAAAATCGAAGCTGGCTCTTACACACCCGACATACTGCTTTTCAGTATACCACGCCATACTCTCTATTTTTCATCCCGACATATAAAAAAATATCTCGGTACGGCAATTTATTGCCCTAGAAGGGGCAATAAATTGCCGTACCGAGGCACATTCAGAAACATCTTATTATATTCTGCCAAAGTACGGGCAGAATATAATATTACCCAGTACGAATATACTATTACTCAGTCCGATTTCTATCATTCACAGTATTACCACATCATTATAACTTAGCGTCCTACCATTTCAGTTTTCCGTATTTCTCCTTATACCACAGTTGCCAGCCATTCACCAGGTTCTGCCAAACCACATAAGCGCCCGGTGCTACGGCAGCAAGCGGATTGAGGAAAGTAAGGGTGAGCCAGATACCCACAATGGTATTCTTCTGTCCAAGAGCCTGACCGGCACTGATACTCGCATCATAATGTCTGCCCACCGCCTTACCGATGGCAAACTGGATGAGACAGACAAAGAGCGGAACAATGAGCAGCAAGGCAAGAATCCATCCCGAAACCTCGGCATGGAGGATATTGCGAACCGTCTCGCCCATCAGGATAGTAAGGTTGAAGCACCACATATAGAAGCCCAAATCCTTCACGCTCTTCACCTTATCCACCCACTTAGGCAGAAACCTGCGGCTCAGCAAAGCCAGAAGCAAAGGAACCACCAGTACCGTGGTTACGTTTCGGAACACCATCGCACTCATAAAAAGAAAGGAAACATCTGCCCCCTTCTCCACCATCGGGAAAAGACTAGGAATGATAACCATCGTAAAGACATTGGCTATCACCGTATAAGTTGTCAACGAGCCGATGCTTCCACCCAACTTCTCCGTCACTACAGCCACGGCAGCCGCCGTAGGACAGATAAAACAGATGAAAGCACCTTCGAGCACCAGCTTGGTTTCATAATTATCTCCGAATTCGAAGATAAGCACCACCATCATCAGTGCCAGACTGGTTCGGATGAGCTGCAGGATAAAATGCCAAGCCTTCGGTTTCATCTCCTTGATTTCAATCTTACAGAAGGTAACATAGAGCAAGGCAAAGAGCACCACCGGCATCATATCCACCAGCTTCGGTCCCACCGCATCGCCCAAAGGTTCCAGAAAAGGAACATTGGCAAAAATCAGATAGCCCACGGCTCCCAATACCAGAGAACAGGGCAAAGAAAACTTTCTAAAGAATTTCCACAACCACATACGCATACATTAAAAAAGAATCCCCTGCAAGCAGACTGCCTAGGCAATCGGCAAGAGGGGAATTCTCACGGATCCATTTATATATAAGCTATAGCTTAATCTTTGTTACTACGCTTGCGCTCCAAGTGATCGAGAATCACCTTGCGCATACGCATACTCTTAGGAGTTACCTCTACGTACTCATCCTCGCGGATATACTCCAGGCACTCCTCAAGGCTCATCACGGTCTTTGGAATCACGCGAGCCTTATCATCAGAACCAGAAGCACGGACGTTGGTCAACTGCTTTGCCTTGGTTACATTAACTACCAGGTCGTTGTCGTGAACATGCTCACCAACTACCTCGCCGCCGTAAACCTCCTCACCTGGGTCGATGAAGAACTTACCGCGATCCTGCAGCTTATCGATGGCGTAAGCATAGGCAGTACCAGTCTCCAGCGCAATCATGCTACCGTTAGAACGGCGGGTAATCTCGCCCTTGTATGGCTGATACTCCTTGAAACGGTGGGCCATGATAGCCTCACCCTGAGAAGCAGTGAGCACATTGGTACGAAGACCGATGATACCACGTGAAGGAATATCGAACTCGATATCCACACGGTCGCCCATGTTTAACATAGAGGTCATATCACCCTTACGACGGGTAACCATATCAATCATCTTAGAAGCGAACTCCTCTGGTACGTTGATGGTCAACTCCTCGATAGGCTCACACTTCACACCGTCAATCTCCTTGTAGATAACCTGTGGCTGACCTACCTGAAGCTCATAACCCTCGCGACGCATGGTCTCGATGAGCACAGAGAGATGGAGCACACCACGGCCCGAAACAATCCACTTATCAGTGGTATCCTCGTAAGGCTGAACACGAAGAGCCAGGTTCTTCTCCAACTCCTTGTTCAGGCGGTCCTGAATGTGGCGTGATGTACAGAACTTACCCTCCTTACCGAAGAAAGGAGAATCGTTGATGGTGAAGAGCATACTCATGGTAGGCTCATCCACAGCGATAGGAGGCAGTGGCTCTGGGTTCTCGTAGTCGCAGATGGTATCACCAATCTCGAACTTTTCCAAACCGACAACGGCACAGATATCGCCAGAATCCACATGGTCTGTCTTCTTATGACCCATACCCTCGAAGGTATGGAGTTCCTTGATCTTAGTCTTCTCCTGGGTACCGTCACGATGGCAGATAGTGATGTTCATGCCATCCTTCAAAGTACCACGGTGTACACGACCTACGGCGATACGACCGGTGTAAGAGCTATAATCAAGAGATGTGATCAAGAGCTGAGGAGTACCCTCCAGCTGCTTAGGAGCAGGGATAATCTCCACAATCTTGTCGAGCAGATAATCGATGTTGTCTGTTGGCTTGTTGTAGTCATCACTCATCCAGCCATTCTTGGCAGAACCGTAAACTACAGTAAAGTCAAGCTGATCCTCAGTAGCATCGAGGTCGCACATCAGGTCGAACACCATCTCGTACACCTCTTCAGGGCGACAGTTAGGCTTATCTACCTTATTAACAACAACGATAGGCTTCAGTCCGAGCTGCAATGCCTTCTGCAGCACGAAACGGGTCTGAGGCATCGGACCCTCGAAAGCATCGACGAGGAGGAGGCATCCGTCTGCCATGTTGAGCACGCGCTCAACCTCACCACCGAAGTCAGAGTGTCCTGGAGTATCGAGAATATTAATCTTAGTACCTTTCCAATTGATAGACACATTCTTTGAGAGAATGGTTATACCACGCTCGCGCTCCAAGTCGTTGGAATCGAGCACCTCGCCGCTGTTATCCTGGCCGTCACGGAACAGCTTACCAGCGAGCATCATCTTGTCAACCAAGGTAGTCTTACCATGGTCAACGTGTGCAATAACTGCAATGTTTCTAATGTCTTGCATTTCCTTTACCTTAAATACTTTATGAATTTGGGTGCAAAATTACAAAAAATTCCCGAAAAATTTGCATAATTCAGTGAAAAGTTGTACCTTTGCACCGCATTTTAACGGAAACCACCGTGAGGAAGGTCCAAAAGATGCATAACATTCATTCATAATAATTAAATTTTAAGTATCACAGCTATGTATTTAGACAAAGCAAAAAAAGAAGAGATCTTTAGCAAGTACGGAAAGTCTAACTCTGATACTGGTTCAGCTGAGAGCCAGATAGCATTGTTCTCATACCGTATTGCTCATTTGACGGAGCACGTTAAGAAGAACCGTAAAGATTATACTACAACACGTGCGTTGACACAGCTTGTAGGAAAGCGTCGTGCATTGCTCGATTACTTGTATGATCGCGACATCAATCGCTATCGTGCTATCATCAAGGCCCTCGGTCTTCGTAAGTAATCTGAAAGCAATTTGCTTAAAGACATTGAATCCCATCATTCTCATTGAGAGTGATGGGATTTTTTTATTTAGAAAAGTGCAAACTATGCAAACGGCTATATATAATAAGGAGGAAAAGTCATCAATATGTTGCCCAAATTGTAGCTATCTGTTTGGGTACTCGTTACCCACCTCGTGAGCAACGGTTGCTCGTCTCATGTTCACCGGTTCCCCATCACGTGGTCCCCGAGGAATCGCTTGAAGGGCATGGTAGCCTACAAAACACCCTTCACCACCCTTCACCTACAGAATTAACAAATCGCAAGAAAAATTCCATCATTCTCTTATTGGGAATGATGGGATTTCTGATTATTTTTCCAACATTTATTTTACCATTACCTTTTTTCCATCAATAAGATAGATACCACTTGGCAAAGGAATACTATATACTATATCAGGAACAACGTCCATGGCCTTCACGAGTTGAGCAGCTAAATTATAAATCATTATGCGCCCAGCTTTAGCATAGCTAATACAAATTTCTCCTTTACCTCCTTTTACAAAGGCAAGATTTTGGCTTGGAAGAGAAATTTGCGTTGCGTTTGGGTCATTAATATAAAGCCATAATGTTCCTACAGATAGAGAATAATACCTATTGTCATTTACAGAGTTGATTTTCTGTCCTTCGAGATTCGAAGAAACATCAACTCCATCATTTGCAAACTTTAGCCTACAAACTATGAAGCGGCTTTCCAATTCTTCAGGAGAAACTTCGATTAATAATTTTACAGTCTGACCTTTGTCTATAGTTAAGGTACGAGTTATGATTTTTGACAAGCCACTAGAGATTCCCGAAATATTGACAATACATGTTTTACAAGTTTTACCCCCAGTATTTTGTATGGCATAAGTGAATCTCGCTTTATCTTCTGTCGTACTAGGCAATTTTACAAGATTACCATAATAATATGAGTTTTGGGTTTCGTACAGATTTGGCGTAGCATTTGAAGAAGCTTCCGTAAGGGTTAAAACTGGAGTTTCCCCTTCGACCGTAGTTATAAATTCACCACTAATTACCTCATAATTTAATTTATTGAGCCAAAAATAAATCTTTTCAGAAGTTGGAGTTGCAAAAAAAGACTTTGTAATTTCACCATGGGCAGGAATGGTGAAAGCATAAAAAGAACTTCTTTTGTTAGGTTTGGTTCTAGTATCACTAATATACAAACTAAATATATCGAAGACTTCATCAGGCAAATCATTACGTATTGTCACATTAAATTGAGTGGGCAAGTTACGTACAGCCCGATCTTCAACAGTCACAGTCGCCGTAATATAGTCTGAAATTTCTGTGGTTGCAATATTCGTGTCGGTTGCAGTAAGAAAAAAAGAAGAATCACATTTCTTCCAGGATTCACAATCATAACTAAACACAGGCATCACTTTAGTTATGCCAACAGGAAAAGCATAATCGAAGGAAAAAGTTCTTACTGCCAGATACTCCCCTTTGTCATTTCTTTCTCGTATGCTTAATTCTTGAGGCTTAGATATGAGTACAAGCTCTCCTTTTTCATTTTCTACACCCAAAGCAACATATCCCTTGAAATATTCATAAGAATAATTTATGAACCATATTTTTCTACTCCCTGAAAAAACTTCATTGCAATTTTTACGAGTTTGTGTGTCCCACGTAATATCTTCATACTTATTGACAGAGGCATGAGAATAACTTCTTGTATATAGTGGAGCATCCTCCTTACCATTGTCTGGTGCAATGCCTATTAATATATCTAAAGCTGAATAATAACTAGTTGCCTCATCTGCAGAATTGCTTCCTTCGTACTGAGGATTGAGTGCTGAAATGTCAAAATAACCATTGTAGAATCCACCCCATCCCCAATTAACATGATAAAGTCCATTGGCATCAACTCCATCACAAATAAACTCGTGTCCATGTCCCGAACAAAGAACAGGTCGCCTTGCAAGCAATTCATTTTCTATCAAGCTTTCCCATTTATCTAGAGTAACATTCGATCGGTAAACTTTTGCTAAAAGGTCTTTATCATACCCAAAATACTTAGCCCAATCTTGTGGTGTTACATCTGCTGCAGAAGAAGAACCATATTCTGTTTTAATAGCAGTCCCGCAGTGATACATAAGCTTTGCCACCGCATTAGCTTCCACTTCTGTATAGGAGTTGTTGTAGTTTGACAACATATTATCCCAATCATATTTTTCTCCTTTTTGAGTGCCTTCTACTGTTATCCCAGTCTTGTTGTTCGTATAACCTTCTATATCAGCTTGCAAAGAAGATGGATATTTATAGTAAGACATAATTTGTGCCATAGCAGTAGCTACACAACCCGTAGCAGAGCGTTTGTCTGTCGCATAAAAAGGACACATTTGATTAAAAGGTGCATGTTGATTATAAACGATAGAGCCCAGCAATGGTTTCACAACTTGTCGGTTACCGGCTTTTGCATTTTTCACCGCATCAAGTTCCTCTAGGTAAGAAATAGTCGCCTCTTCGCCAGCCAACAACCTATCAGTCATTTTCTTGTATTCTTCTAAATAGAAAAGATAAGCTGAAGGCAAGTCCTCTTGTTCCTTGTAAGTTCCCTTATCAGAATAGCCCACAATTTCAGGCAAGCGATCATCCCCTGAAACGATAACAAAACCTTTATCTTCACCATTGGTAAAAACATAATAACTAGCCGCCTGTGAACTTGTACCGCCACCTAAACTCTTAGCCTTGCAGGCTGGAGAACTATTTTCATCAATTTGTATTCCCAACTTAGCCGCTTGCTTTTCCGCAATAGCCTTTGCTTGAGCATAACTTCTTGGCCCTGCCAAGGAACTTATACACACAAAAGAGGAAAGCAATATAAGCAACATACTTTTGTTAATTCGAGTATAATTCTTCATAATTACATTTTTAATAATAAGAAATTATCCTATTTAAAACATTTATTAAACCAACATTACCAATTACCTTTCAGTTTCCAGGAATTTTGGCGCATCTAATGCCTTTACGATTTTAATTCTTGTAACCTTATCCATCTTTTACAAAACCCTATATTCTTTTGAGTAGCACCATCTGGGTCTTTTAGTACACTTATTGGGGTTTTATAAGGGACAGCTATTTCCACATAACAAGACTGAATAGAGTTAAGATAATCATTAAACTCTTGCCCTTTCACCACCTCTTCCTTATCTTTCGGATCATCAGAAGCTAACTTTGGATATTTCTCATTCATTTTATCCATTGCAGGTTTTACAATACTGGACATTCGCGCGGACATTTGTGGCAAAGCACCAAACACTCCTTCTCCATTAAAATCTGTCTCAGAATAAGTTGTACCCTTCTCTCCACATGAACAGAATGTCAACACAAACATCACCAACAAAAATATATACTTTCTCATGAATCAAAATTTTATTATACAACAACATTTGAAAGTTACTCATGCAAGCAAAGGATAACACTCTCCAGCACAGCATTTGGTAGCACATCTTTAGGACTCAAATCAAGATATTCAAAACAACCATAAAGTTCTTCTATACGCTCTAAAGCATCTCGTTTCAAGGTTTCTTCATCTGCCGGATATCCACCATATAGACCAAAATGAATAAATGGGCCTATTTCTTCTGGAGTCCACGAAGCCTTAAAATCATCGCCAAATGTCTGAGCAACTTCGACTAACTTCATACCAGCCCTCAATGTCTTACCATTATCAAATTTCACATTTATCTTTGGAGAGCAAACAAATATTTTATAGATTTCCGCAGAACTTAAATCTGACTCAACATGCACAACAGTATCGGTTCCATTAAAGAATGTAAAATTCTTCGTATGAGAGAGTTTATCTATATTCCATCTATAATGAGTATAGAACCCCTTACATTTCGAAGGAAATTGGTTTACCTTTTTCCCTAATACAATAGGTTCGCAACCTTTTTCCGAGAATTCTAATTTTGACAAATCATTGCCTTTTGCCTCCTCGTTTAAAGCCTTTTCTTCAGCCTCTCGCATTTTCGCTTGTGTTTTTTCAAAAGTCTCTTCATCCATTGCTACAATTTTAACGAAACGGTCTAAAATATGATTTCTTTGGAGCATATCATCGTAATTCTTATCATATCTTAAAGGATAAGAATAAGCACCAACAATACTCCCAAGATGCAACCAAAAACGACCAAGCGACTCATGGAAATTAAGAATATTACCATCCTTATCTACAGGCACACAAGCTTCTATACCTTTTTCACTCCATCCTGCATCATATCCAGCTGGTCCTTCAATACGTATTTTCATACAAGGCAGATAACCTCCCACAGATTTAACAACCTTGAATTTAAATCCTTTAATTTCTTCTGTCTTACCACCTGTACTTATCTCAAAAGGCACTTCCTTACCATCAAGTTCTTCTGCGATTTTTTCAATATCAAATTCATTTTCTTTCGCAAAGTTCCTCTTTTCTAACACCCCCGCACCATTCAGATTTCGTTCTAAATTAGCTCGCTCCGAATCATAGCGAGCCATCATATAAGGAAAATTGCCCAAAAGACCATTACCAGTAAACTCTACTCCATCTATTTCTTGTGGAGTAGTTTGGGAATTGCCGCAAGATACCAACAACATTGTCACTGCTGCCAATATCACAAAAAAATAGTTTTTAATCATATAGAATTAAGTTTAATGATTGTTTATAGCGCAATAACTTTTAAAGGGCAAATAGCTTCTGAAAGATGTAAATCTATTGCCCTTAATTATTATTTTGCAGGATAATAAGTAATGGTTCTTGTCTCTACCCAAGAAGAGCCATTAGTTCTTCTGGCAAGTCTTTTTGTCCAATTACCTTTAGCATCCTTAGCTTGAACAGTATAAGAAACCTTTATCGTAGAAGTCTTCTCCGTATTATAGTCCTCTATCTTAGAGATCGTCGAACTTACATTACCATCAGTCCCATAAGCAAACGTAGTCACAATCGACATTCCTGCATCCTCATAAGTATGTTTTGCCAACTTACCATTAGCGTTGTAAGTAAATGTATCTTCACCACTACCAGGATTATAATAAGCCGTGTAAAGTTCGCCACTTGTAATACGTCCCTTAGCATCCCTTGAGCATTCTGAATAAAGAGCATTACCACCCATTTTGACAAAAGTTCCTCCATTCCACTTCAAACAACGACCGGTCTGAGCAAAAAGAAGCACTTCTTTATTGGCATCTTTCGAAAAGCCTTGATAAATACAACCAGCCTTGTGGTTCACCCAAGTACACTGCTTTACTTTTCCTTTCAAATCAAAGGCAGCCAAATCTCCTTGCGCCTTCACCAAACTTGGCATCAACATAAAAATCAATGCCAACATTACATAAACAATACGCTTCATAAAAACAATTTTCATTATTTTCCTCACTTGGCTCTACAGCGAAGAATTTATAAATAATCTCTATTTAAACAACAAGAGAGCCTTCCATACTCCCAAAACATAGTATGGAACTGTCGTTTATTCATTTCCAATATTCCTTAGGAATATTACTATACGGAGAAGATTCTCCTGAACTTTGTCCTTTACTCAAAGAGACAGATTTGTTTTTCTTAAACATGGGATACATTTGCAAAAATATAATAAATTACTAAACTATAATTTTGTTTCAAAACAGACTATCTTTAATCATTTTAAGATAAAGTTTATCGTTAAAAACTGAGTCATGTTGTTCCAAATATTAAGACCACCATCATCACGATATCCTATCTATCATGCTCACACAACTAAGCAACAGCAAGGAGAATATCACTCCAAAATTTTGAATGACTTTATTCATAATCCTATCATTTTAAATTTAAAACACATACCTGCCTTATCTAGAGCACCTCCAACATTCCTTTAGGAATATAAGCAGTGAAGATGATGCCGACACCGCTGATGACGATGCCGACTCGCGATTGTCCTTTGATATGGCAAACACGACCACACATACCAGCGAACTTGCCACCAATCACTTTCACTTGCTGATCCTTTGTGAAATGCATCTTATCATCGGCAATAAAGAGCTTATTATCATCACGGATAGCATACCACTGCTGGAAAGCAGACATCTGCTCATCGGGGATTACTAATGGTTTGATACCTTTGGTTCCGATAGCATTCCCTGATGTATCCTTATGGGGCACATAATAATGATGAAGAAAATCTACAGGATGCTTTCCTATATATTTTTTCATCTCACTTTCAGTGCTTTTTACAAACAAGAAATTAGGGATTAAGGATTGCATTTTCTTCACTCTCTTTCCGTTTCGCACAAAGCAATGTTCCTGCAAAGGTAAGAAAGTCTCTATTCCTTTGGCTTCCAGAAACTCTTGTGCCTTGTGTTCTTGTCCATAAGCAACTCTCATCAAGAACCAAAACGTCGCTTCGCTATCAGTACTCACAGTTATTATCTTTTATTACTCACACAAAAAAAAACAAAACCGCCTTTTCTGCACAATATGCAGAAAAGGCGGTCCACATAGAAATTACACACTGAAGTGTAGAAAGATTTGCACTATGCTTGGCCACATAGTTGGGGGTCACCCCATTTTGTAGCCAACAGGGAGACGTAGCAACAGAAAGTATGCTACATAGAGGAGATTTTTCTCCTACGTTTTGTCCTTTAATCAAAGTGACCATTTACTTTTACTTAAAAAGTGGCGTATCCATGAAGTATGCACATATTTAAGTTTCATCTAACATTATCAACATAGAATACATCTGCAAATGTATAAAAAAAAAACGAGACCTCCAAATATTTTCTAAAAAAAAATAAAGAGATGATAAGTTTTTTAATGTAACATTTAAGGTAACTATAGAATTTCCTTCAAAGGGATCATGACAAACTCTCGCTCCTCCATCAAAGGATGGGGAATAACGAGATCTGGTTCATTCACTTTTAAATCATCATATATCAAAATGTCAATATCAATAATACGATCATGGTATTCACCATCCACAGACTTACCTACCCTACCCATCTCACACTCTATCTTCTGCGTAGCCCATACCGTATTGCTCATTTGACGGAGCACGTTAAGAAGAACCGTAAAGATTATACTACAACACGTGCGTTGACACAGCTTGTAGGAAAGCGTCGTGCATTGCTCGATTACTTGTATGATCGCGACATCAATCGCTATCGTGCTATCATCAAGGCCCTCGGTCTTCGTAAGTAATCAGCGAAAGCAGACACATTGCTTAACAGAATTAAAAATCCCATCGCTCGCAAGAACGATGGGATTTTTCTTTTTTTCTCAGTTTAACACCAGAAAGCTTTCTCTCAGCGGAGAGAAAGCTTTCTGGTTATTGTTGCTTGGGTATCCTGCATAGATACCTTAATAATATATACTTCCTGAGAAGAAGCCGTGGAGATTACAGGAATGCTGACAGATGCTGCACCTTCAGCCTTTCTCGTAGCCACCAGTCTTCCATCAAGGGTATAAACCTCCACCTTATTTAATAGAGGTCCCCCAACCTTGGATACTACTATCAATCCCCTGGCAGGAGAATAGATCTTCACGTCACTCTCGCCTATCTCGGCATTTTCAATACCTGTAGAACTGCGCGTCTGGGTCAGGAAGTATCTGCCGTGTTCGTTCGCCTGCACCTTCACTTCTTCGCCATCCTTTATCTCCTGATACTTTCGGGTGGCAGCATCATAGAGGTAAAGAGGTGAAGAGAGACGATTGACGCCTTCTATCTTCAACTCTACGGAAGAAGCACCAACCACTCCTAATGGCATCCAATTGATATTCGGCAGGGAGTTCAGCGCCACAGCTTCATCGCCTGCCACCGTATAAACCACCGGAACTTCCTTCAGCTGGGCATCATAGAGCAGCTGGGCATCCTCAGCATCATCATAATCTTCCGAAGCTGATGCATCAAGAACAATCCTCGAACGGCTGCGATAACCCGATGCAGATGCTGCAGTGAGGGTTAAAGCGATGTTGTCCTCACCCTGCTCCTCATCCGATGCCGACTTCACACCGCCAAACACCTCTCTATCCACCGTCATCGCCGACGTAAAATTAAGCTGCGATGCACTCTGCCCATCTTTCAGACGGACAAAGAACGATTGCATCGGCGAAATCTTCACATCGTTCTTCGACTCATACGTGGTGGTTGACATATCCAACTGATTATAGAGTTTCAAGGCTCCATCCTCATAAACATAGAAGCTGGACTGTAGCGATGGATTTGCATTCAGGAACTTATACATGCTGAGCGTCGCCATATAAGGATTACCCACCAGATAATAATTGTTGCCATCCTGCAACTGCACCAGCGAATAACTCATCCTGCCCAGGGCATTCTCCTGAGCATCGGCATTCACTACCAGGCGATGGGCATTCTGCTTATCAACAGAAGCAGATAGAGAATTCTGCTGCTGCAAAGCCTCAGCATAGATATATTGCGTATCCGCCTTCGGCAAACGAAGCAACATATCTGATACACTGGCCGAAGTACCTGCATCACCTACCGTATATTTATCTCCCATCTTGATAGCCACGCCCTCCAGCGGCTGATATTTCCTATCCACCTGATTATATACGTGGCTCCAGTGGGCTGAAAGCGCATTGAGGCTCTGATTCTCGAATGTGATGCCGGTGCCGGCATAGTCGTAGGCATCGTAGCTGCCGCCCAAGGTTACTTCCTTGGCAAAAGCATCATCCCAGCTTCGCTGATATACAGGACTGGTTACACGATTGTTTACTGGGGATGAGAACGTGATTGGCACGAAAGCCTCCGACTCCTGTCTGCCCGATGCTGCCGGCACATAGATGTCGCCCGCATAGGTATCCTGCAAAGGCGAAGTGAGGGCATACCAGGTGTTTGGCTTCATTTCCTTCTCTACCCACGCCTTGTTGTATATCAGATAACACTGGTTGAGCAGTTCGCCTCCCGGCTTGAAGTAAATCTGGTCGCAGGTGTTGCCATAGAAGGGTTCACACTCCAGATTGCCTTCGGCATTCAACCCGTGGCTTTCGATATTGGCATCCCATTTGGCAAGCATATCATACTGGATGTTCGTGGTAGCCGCATCGCCCTTAGCATTGCTCAGTTTGGTAGCGATGCCCGTGGATTTCTGATAAGCAATGTATCCCAAAGATGGGAAATACAAACCGCTCAGATTTGGAATCGTTACCTTGGTAAACTTCATCGGTACGTATCCGCCACTCTGATAATCCGTATATTGGTTCTCCTTTTTATAAAGTTCACTACGTACAGAACGGCGCCAGTTGTCATCATTGTTCCATGCCGCACTCATCCTGCTGTTGGCAGTAGGATTCCAGGTAGCGTATTCCGGTACCACCGCAAAGCGGATGTATACCTCGCCCGAGCAGAGTACCGTGGTTCCATTGTGGCCATCTTCACGGAATATCAATACACCTTCATACCAGTATCCCTCATGCAACTGCACATCCATTGACGCAGAAGATGCATCCCCCGACTGCGGCGTAAACTTCAGCTTCAGCTGGCTGGTATTACGCGCGATGTAATTATCCTGAAGCGTAGCCAGCGTCAGGCTCTCCCCTATCCTGTTCTTATAGGCAGGGTCGTTGGTATCCGAAAGATACATCACCTTTGTATATTGCGACTCATCCAGATGATCTTTTCCGGCAGCCTTCACGAAATAGAGATGGGTGGAATTATCTGCCACAAAGTTCTTGCCGCTAACTGGAATACAGAAGTATCCACCCTTGCCCTTGGCTTCCTGTTCTGCCAGCAGAGCCACCTGCGGCAAACCGATGCGAACCGTGCGAACATAATTGTTAGGATATACCACGCCGGGAACTCCCAGATCCAACTGCGGTCCATTCTTCACGACACGAAGCTTGAACGACATCTCATCCAGACAAATCTGATAATCTACTCCACCCTGGGTGATGGTGCCAGATGTTTTGGTAGGAACCACACGGATGGTATGATCGCCCACACTCAGCGGGATGTTACTGAACTCGGCACTGTTTTCCAATATCGGAATCTTAGCATCATCCACAAACCAATTATAAAGCACACCATTCAGCTGGATGCTGCCGCCATTGTTCTGGTCGACGGTCTGCAACTGCGCCTTGATGTTATATTCCGGCGTGGCATTGTCGTCGCAAGGAATGGTGACGGTGGTAGTGATGCTTCCGTTGGCATCTGTAACCAGCACCTTCTGCTGCACCATCTGGAAATTCTCACTATAGAGAGAACATACATCCGAAGGTTTTCCCCACGAAAGCTGGTCCTTATCCTTTACCGCCTCATCCTCGAAAGCGAAACTTACGTAATAAGTCTGGTTCGACTGCAGATTGAAATATCTGTTGGCAAGTACCACATTCCATTCGTCGTTGATTTTCTCGTACATCGGCTTTTCATCCACCATTCGGTCCTCATCCACATAATTATAGATAGTGGTAGAACCCCACTGGTAGTTAGGATTTTCAGCCGTGCCATAGTTCACGTTCTTCACCGGATTACCATCAGCATCAACAAAACGGAAGTATAGTTTCTTTTCTGTATTGTCGGCAAGCGCCGCCATTGTTTCCTGCAAAGCCCTCAACTTGATGAGGATAGAGGTAGAGAGAGTTGCATCTTCAGCCGTATTCTTACCAGGACAGATAGGCGAACTTTGGATGATATCCACCTTGGAAGCCTTGGTGTAGATGCGGAGATCATCGAAGGCATAGTCGGCACCTGCGGTAGATCGACACATATTATCCACCACGAGCTTGAAGTCGGTGAAATTATTCACTCCGCTCTCCTTCTGCAACACCATCTTTCCGTAAACCTGATACCATTTTCCCTCATTTGCATCATCAGCTCCCACACGATTTCCAGAGAATTTACCAGACGAGAACGAGTGAAGCAGCTTACGTTCAGTTTCTTGATTATTCTCATCATAATTCACACCATAGAGTTTAAACAACAACTGCGGACGTTCCGTGCCGGCACCATGGGTCATATCGGCAATAGCAGCACTGAAGATGACCTGAGAACCCACACAGAGATCAGCACTGAAATCTGCCTCGGCAATCTGACGGCTCTCGTCGGCAGCATCGATATAGAGGAAATGACCGTATTGAGCCCCATTCGTATTTTCGTAAGTACGATCGTAAAGCTGGACAGTAGGCCACCACAGGTAACCATCTGTTCCTGTTTGCCCATCTCCGGACTTTCCATTTACATTTGCAGATTTATAAAGTCCATAGTCACCATGCATTGGCGAATGTCGAAGATTATTCCAGATGTTGACTCCCGTACCTCCTTGATTGTTACTGATCAAATCGCGATAGACAAAGCCATAGCTACGTCTGCTCCATTTAGAAGGCAACCGGTCTTGGTTATCATCAGGTCCAGTAGGAGCCAGGAGAGTCTGTTCATCATCATCATCATCAAAAGAGACGGTATTAACCGAGCGATAATGATCATCGAGATAGGAATTCAATCGGGTATTCTCGCCTGCCGCCTTCAGTTCGTCCGTGGTCATCGGATACTGGTTAAAGAACTGACAGGTGAAATTGGCGATGGGGCACATTTTTTTTTCATCTTCAGAAAGCGCTATAGCCACCACATAAATACGGTCGCCATACTTGAAGGTCTGCTTGCTGCTGACTCCTCCACCATTCAGATTTCGCCAGGCACTAAGACCCGCATCATTCATTTTCTTTAGACTCAAATCAAAGAAACGGGGTGGAAATCCATTACTGGCTTTATGAGTCCACCAGACAAACTGGGTTTTATCGGAATTATAGACACGCCATTGCACTTTAGTTGCCTGAACAACCTCTGAAGAGAAATCCGACTCCTTTATCTTATGCGCCTCATCCTCTGCAAAGACATGATGCGTATAGCTATTATTCATGGGATGGAAATAATAGTTGGTCACATCGCTCTGGTTGAGGCGGAGTGTCATAGAGGCAGAGGCATCCTTCAATCCTGCCGAAACGCCTTTTCCGTCTTCATAAGAATAATCCCTGGCTTTTCCTGTTTCCAGAAGTTTCTGCTTGATATCATTCGCCATCTTTTCTGCCGGCATAATATGGAAGATATATCGGATAGAAAGAGTCGGCTCATGAGTGAAGGTGCCATTGCAGCCATCCACATATCTGCTCACATCGCAGGCGATGGTCTCGCCGTTCCAGGAAGCATCTGTAGGGCGGGTATATCTTACACCCACCAAAGTGCGGTTAGGTTTGGATGTAAGATTATAGGCTATCAAACCTTTATCTATTCCATGATCATCCTTCATGCTCTGCAACTTGCCGCTGGCAGAATAAGCCGTAAGCTGAGCCGAAGCCTTATCGGTATCATAATTATACCATCTGTAATATCCTCTAGGTTCCAAATCTGCACCATCGCCCGAATAGCTGGCAAGTGGCAACGAAAGTTCCTTGCTTCCGCCATTCGGGATGGCGATATAATAATCATACACGTGGGTCTTCTGGCGAAGACATTCTTTTGCAGCATCAATCACCTCGTAATCGCCGGTTTTATTGGCGATACCTTCATAATGCTTGAAGGTTTGGGAATAAGCCATCCCAGGCATCAAAGAGATGATGCCCAGGATGAACAAAATGTATTTTGAAAATAAACTATTTCCTTTCATTCTCTATTTAAAAATTAACCGGGTTCATCACGAATCTTACCTTTCGGGTAAGCGTGATTTGCTCCTTTCCATAAATATCCTTATTGACTGTCAGGGTGAGTGCATAGATAGAACTTCCTGCCAGATTTGCCATCTCGCCTTCTACCCTTTTTCCCTTAAGGCTCCATTGCGGTTCCACATCAAAGATACCCTTGTTGCCCGTAACCCAGGAGAAGGAGCCACTCTGAACTGCAGAGTAATAGCCCGTGCTCAACTGTCTGACTTTTGGAACTATATGAAACTCACCATAATACCCCATTGTGACGGTAAGGTTCTCACCATCATCCTCTATCTGGGGCAGAACTCCGATTGGAGTAAAGCTCTGCACATCCCATTCTATTGCATAGTCGTCGAGTTTTATGGGGATAACCCGATAGTCATTGCGACAGATCTTACTCCAGTTGAGCATCGCCAGACGACGGTTTACCATCGTTGACGAGTTATCACTGTCGATGGTTTGCAACTGCAAGATATGATATTTGTTCTCATCCGTAGCCTTGCTCTCGTTGATATAGAAGCAGATGTTGGTAACCGCCTGGCTATTGTGTTTGACAACATAATCATGCCCCGTTCCCAAAGCCATCGAAGCATAAGCCACCGTCTGCTTCTGGGTGGTAGCCAAGTTAGCATCAGATACATGAACGATGCCTTGCTCATCCGTTTCATCCTTGCCAGGAAGGAGCATCAGGTTATCTGCCACATCAGGAGTCACATCCGAAAGCGTCAGTCCCTTGAACGTAATATCGTGGTCGGTATTGTTAGTTAACTGCAAGACGACCTTTGCTAACATTCTGATTACCTCCAGATGTACCGCCTTGGTATCTTTTCCTATGGTAACCACCTGTTTGTTGCTCATGGGAATGCCCTGAGGGAAATAATCGTTGCCGAAGTCAGACCAGTGGTCGGCAAAAAACAAAGAAGGAATCTTAACCGAACACTTCATCTGCTCAAAGAAACCGGCAGGCAGAGTATCCCCCACCCGATAGGTATCGATACCTATTTCCTTTCGTGTGAGATTGGCAAAAGAATAGAAGGTATAAGTGCCCTGCTTCATTCTTTTCCAGAAGGAATCCTGCGAGCGTTCAGTCTCTCCGGCATCATACGGACCGTTTGCCACGATATCCACAATTCTGTTATCTGCATCTACCATGACTATGATCCAATTCTTCATCAGTTCACCCGCCTGCATGTTTACATCGGTGTAATCAGAACCGGCTCGGGTACCGCCAGTAGCATCTGAGGCCACCCCCAAACAGATTTCGACCTGACGGGTAGCACCATCTGAAGAGTCACCGGAGTCAATCGCAGGATTGGCATCAGGGTCACATCCCATGAGTATGAAGGTGACAAGCCCCCAACTCAGCAAGTATAATAACTTCCTCATCTTGTAGATAATCTCCGAATTAATAAATTACATTATAATATCAGGATGCCTGACTACATACCATTTGCGCACCACAAGTTTAACGCTCAGCATGTCATCCTGGTTCAGATAAACCTCAAACTGATAGTAATGGTTGCGCACAATGTCCATAGCCTCCTGGGTAGGAGCTCCCTGGTCATCATACTGCACAAACGGCAATGTAAAGTCTCGCGTCTTCCCATCACGTTTATCCCTTAAAGAAAGATGGATTACAGTGGGTTTCGAATTGTTTTTGTTTTCATATTCCGGAATGTAGATAGCCTTGTTGAGCATACCTATATTCGTAAGTTTCTGATCGTTCATCAAAAAATGAGCGTAGGCATCATGCTCCAGTTCCTGCACATCGTTGATGCGGAGAACATTGCTATATTGCGGAAGGCAGTAGCCTTGGGCATTTGCTTCGCTCAGCGATACGTTCGTCAGTTCATAATAAGCCTCCATATCGTTGCGCAGAAACACCTTGACCTTTGCCTCAGCCCTCATCAGATTGATGGTGCCGATGCTGGTCTGGTTGCCAGCCTCCATGCCTACATTCAATGGCTTGACACCCCACATCGGGATGGCATGCTTGCCGGTATTGGCAGTAAAGGAAAGCTTATTCACATTTGCCTCGCTGAAATCATCGGCATCCTTCACGCCATCGATATTGGCATAGACCATCATCTGACCATTAAACTTCCCGTTGTCCAGATTCAATCTGTTTATTAAGATAGAACCTGTTACATCATAAACATTAGGGGTGGAAGTAGGAACCAGTTTCACGTTTTCCAAACCTCCGATGCTTTTTCCATCCTTGGCATAAAGCACAATATGAAGTTGGTCTAGATTGATGGAACTCTCCCATGTCTCCCCCTGCTCTTCTTCGTGTCCGTCTGCCCTTGTTTCTGTGGTTGTTGTGGCAGCTGGCACATAAAGTCTGAACACCACTCTGACAGAGCCTGACTCAGAAGGCGATTCATCATTGCTGCATGATGCGAAACACACCACGCCAAGCAAAAAGAAGAATATTCTAAAGAACCTTTTCATAATGATTACTTACACCTTATTATATATTTAGGAGCATCCAAATGCTCATTCGTTTACTACATTTACATATCAGTATGGCTCAACACCACTCTCCATGAGTTGATGTAGATGCTGGTAGCTAACCATTTATTTCTGTCATTCAGAAAGAAGACCAGGTCGTAGGTATCCTGACGGTCCAGATATTCCTGGTCGCTCATCGCCTTGTTATAGTTGCCCTTAACAAGAAGGGCATAATCTACCAACGGAATATTGATGATGCTCTTGCCTGTGGAATGTTCATATACATGCAGGCGCATATCATGTCCTGTTACCAGTCGGTTGGTAGTCAATTCTGCCACTGCCACGGAGACGGATGTCTGTTCTCCATCCCCAGAAGAGGTTACTCCTGCCTTGCCGGCATACTTGCTCCAAGCAGGATAGATGAGTTCATCATCTGCCAAGAGACTATTGTCGTAGTCGAGATAACCATTGTTGTCGGTAATGACAAAGTCGAAATCAGCCGGGTCTAAATTATTGCCCGACAGTTGTTGAAGCACAACCTTGAAATGGTTGGTATCTTTTGTGAGTTTTACTGTTACTGTTTTTGTCTGTCCATAGACGGCTGTCAGATCGGCATTCTTCACCATGCCATGAAACAGGGGTGTGAGGTCATGATTCACTTTCTTATCCTCCCTGTTTACCAGGGTCTGGAAATCTCGGATATCCGACTTGCCTATTCCTTCTTCACCATCTACACCTTTATATATATAAGAGCCTTCGTAACGCTGTTCGCCTTCGGCCCAAACCTGAAGATCATACCTGCCTGGTGTCAAGTCGTCGAGATTCATCCCTCCATCGGCAAGGATACGCTCCACCGGCTCTGTCTTGGTATAGACGAGCTTACCATCCTGGTTGAAGACATGAAGTCTCACGGTCTTCACCTCATGAGCAAAGGCATCGGCAAACTTCATATTCATATCGTAAACAAACTGCAGACGCAAATGGGCTTCGCATCCCTCCTGGTCATCATGCCAGTAGTTACACGAGGTAAAAACCAGCCCCAGCATCAGCAATACGGTATGGAACAAAAATTTGTTATACTTATAGACACTAGAAAGCATCTTCATCATTTTATTATTGTTTAAAATCTAAAAATGGTGAGTGAAGTGCCACATAGAGCACTTCACACACATATATAACCAATTACTTAGTTGCATCCAAATCTACACTACTAGGAACAACACGCCAAGAAAGTACGTTGATACGAGCAGCAAGATAGGTCTCTGTATCCTTAGGAATCACAGGATCAATAACCTCATCAGGGTTGTAAACTGGAGTACCGAAACCAGACATGGTATTAATGGTAATACGGTAAGAGTGGTTACGAACTACACCATAATAACCCATTTCTGTCTTGTTTTGAGCCAAGTGACGAATTGGAGTATAATAATAGGTCATACCATCCTTACGTACCTGAACTGGAGACTCTGCCAACGTTCTATTCAAATCGTCATTACTGTCTGTTGTTTCAAAAGAACCGTCGGATTTTTTCTTATATACCTTTACACCAGTCTTAAGCACAGGTCTTACCTCATACGACTTGAGTTTATCTGTAGTAGAACCAGCAAGGTCAGTTCTTGTATATTCCAAATCTGTAGGCGCCAAAAGTACATGCTTAGAAGCATTAGTTGGATCTACAGTCCAAAAATCAGAATGATCCTTGGCAACCTGCTTCAACACATTATCAGCACCGAGAATTTGCATACCTCTATATTTACAGATATCAGCAGGATGAGAATTATTGTCAGCATCATAATAAACCAACTTCGCAGCCACCAACACCTTAGTCAAAGTATTGTCGTAAGGCTTATCATTGATTTTTTGAGTATTAAACTCTTCATATGTAGGAGTATTCGGACATGTATAAAGAGGTGTTGTGCCAAACGGAGTTGTAAAAGCAGAAAAAGCATGGTTTACAATTGGATTTGTACCACTCGCAGGAGTAAAAGCCACAGATGCAGACCAGAAGCAACGATGGTAATCAGATGAAGTCCAAGGATCAATACCCAAGATTGCGCTGGTCCAATTATTAGAAGAAACATCTATCTGCTTTTCGAGTTCGGCGTTTCCGTTCTCATCAGCCAATCCCCAGCCCTGTACAACAGCATATACATCTTTCTCGTACTCAGCATCAATATTAATTTTGCCAACCTTAATCTTATATTTGCCAGCATCAGCACCAGAAGTGATTTTCTCCCAACCATTATCAGTATTCACGTTTGTGGTAGCTTTAGCAACAACACGTTCTACGTAAATATCAACAGGATTATTAGTAGCTTCATCACGATTTTCTCCCACATGGCCAGAAACAGAACTTGCACAAACACGAGCTCCATTCTCAGCATAAACAGAATTAGACATCACAAAGCCACCATACTGCTTATTACCTGTACCATCTGTAGCAATTTTCACAAAGCACTTATCCGTAAATTCATCTCTCAACTGAGATTCACGATATGCTTTATTCTCCAGCTTAGTAAGAGTCTGAGGATTAACAACAGCAATCATATAAGCTGGAGCTGTCTTAGTCTCACCCTCAATTACCAACATAGCAGTTGTCTTACCTTCAATAGTCTGAAGATGATCATTTTCTTCTGCACTAGTAACAGAAGCATCCAATTCCTTATAATTCACTTCTGTACCTTTCATGATATACGCAGAACCATCAGAATTGAAGAAGAAAAAACGAACCTTAGAAATGGCACCTTCGTTTGCTGTACCATCCTCGTATGTTCCACCACCCTGAGTATAATCAGCACGAGTACCAGCACCAGTAGTTCCAACACTCTTGATATTAACAGCAATGTAAGACTTTGCTTCGTTTGCTGTAGCTCCACCATCTTTCAAGTCATCGCTGCTTGAACAAGCTCCCAACATCAGCGCTCCAGCCAATGCAAGGTAATACAATCTAAAAAACTTCATATTTATTTTTTTTAATTAATAATTACTTTTTTTGATATCTCTCTTATAATTCTAATATCATTTATCACTTCCTTGATATCATCATCATTTCATACACCTTTCTTGCGGCATCGGCTTCCGTTGAGTTGCCGGCTCTATCCAAATATGGCTTGGCTACATCAGCATCGCCGTTGTTCAGACGGATAATGGCAGCATTCAGGTTGGCTGTTTCATCCGTTGGATACATACGGACTGCCAACTCCATCACCTCATTGAAGTCCTTGGAACCTACCTTGTAGGTCTGGGCTACCATAAACAGCTCATTGAGCGACAAGAGCTGCGGCTTGGTCTTCATAATTGCTTTTGCCTCTTCCACATCGAATGGCTTAACCTTATAAGTAATGTGGTAGTCGCTATGGCGAAGAGCTGGATAACAGTTGGTAAGCAAGCTGCGATACTGCGCCGGATATAGCTTCTTCAGCTTCACATCACGGGCATCAGGGCTCAGGGTCTCATCCTGTGCTATAGCCAGGAGCACCTCCTTCTTCTCCAAATCGCTTGCCTGGATATACTCACGCAAGCCGTCCCAATCCTCAGCGGTAGATGATACTTTAAAGATGCTGTCAGGCAACTCTACCATCTTGCGAACATACTCCGTAAGAGCACGGGCACGATTCTTTGCCAAATAGTCGTTATGCTGATACGAACCCTCTGGCGAAGCAAATCCATGAATGTTGATGGCCATCACCTGCAGATTCTTATCAGCCTTCAAGGCATTGATGGTAGTGATGATACTATCCAACTGCTCAGGATTGCGACGATAATCGGCACGCAACTCTATCTTGTTGACCGGGAAATCGATATAGGCACGCTTATCCAAATGACGGATCTTTGGAGCCTCGGCAACGACAGCCTGCAACTGCAGAACAGGTTTCAGAACATTCTGTTTAGGCTGCTGAATAGTCTCGATAATCAGAGGCGCAACGATTTCACGCTTTTCTTCAGTCTTGCCTGGAATCAGATAAATCAGGGAAAGAGCCATCTTGGTGGGTCCCACATAATTTTTATGGGCAGATTTGAGTTTTTCACCACAAGTACCACATTCGAATTTATCATATTTGGTATGGATATAGCCCAATCCGAGCGAAGCCTCCAGATTCCAGTGCTTAGAAAGATTCCATTGTCTTCCAGCAGTGATGCCGCCTCCGGCATACCAACCTTCATAGCGATGGTTGCGCAGTCCTTTCAATAACCCGAAAGGAAACTTCACGCCACCTACATTATACTGTCCTCCTAAAGCATGAGCACCGAGGAACCAACCATCGAAGTTCTGATTGAACCAGTAGCGATATTCCGGCATCACCATCCAATGACGAAGACTGGAATGGTCACCGCCACTTTGCTTCCATGGATTCAAGCCGAAGAATACCTGAGCTGTGTGCTTTTTGCCTACAGCCATCTCCACTCCCAAGTTGGGAGTGGTGGTGGCCCAGTAAAGCAAGTTGGTCTTGATTCCAAACTGCCTAGTGTGCCCTAACTGCTGAACCTGCTTGTGCTGCTCAGCCGAATGGGCTGTAAGAGGCGGGAAACAACAATTCATCATCAATATAGCTACTAATACAATTCTCTCAAATACCATAATATGATTATCTTAATTATTATCTATACTATTACATCTTTTAATTGCGTACAAAGATAGAATAAAAGGGTAAGACAGACTTTAAAAAATAGAAAATCAGGGTATTTCATTTTAAACAAAAAGAAAAAAAATCGTGTTCTTTAGAGGTCAAACGTAAAAAAACGGACACAATAGGGGGGGGGGTAAAAGTGCCTAAAACCTATTAAAAATCAACTTATTGCAAATTTAGAACAAGAAAACTTCATTTTTAGGAAAATGTTTTGTAACTTTGCAGACGGAAAGTTGTAGTCAACTATTAGGAAACAAGTTTTCAAGGCTACAGCAAACAGACTCCTATATAAGTAAAAAGTGTAATCAAGTAAAAGAGATAAGCTATGATTAGTTTCTTAGAACGCAATTTTACAAATTTAGTAACGATGACTAGTTTCATTTATTGCATCCTAGGTCTCGTACTTATTTTCTTCAAGTCACCCAAGACAGATGTCTATGCTCCCTACCGGAAATCCAAATGGCTGTTAGCCGCTGGTATGTGGATGACGAGCATAAACATCTGGATCTGGCTTGCCACCTTTAATGGTCTGTGGACCCGCGAAAATGCGTGGGTAGCCAGTTACGACACCATTCTGTTCTATCTCATAGGCATCTGCTTTACCTTTGCGTTTGGCAGTCTGACCGACTATACCTATATCTCCAGACAACGTTGCAAGATAACAGCGATCAAGTTTGGAGCTACAGCATTTATTGCACTCATCGCCATGGTCGATGCTCTGGCAGCGTATAGACAAATCCTGCTCATCGTCGCCTTGCTGGGTGTCATAGAACTATGTGCCAAACATATTATATTCTTTCATAGAAGCTATGTACAGCGCAATGAATTGCTTGCAAATTATTTCTCTTCCGACAAGAAGAGCAATGTAAGGTGGCTCAACATCAGCCATTGGTTATTCTATATTCTGCTTGCCTTCGGCGTAGTTTCGATCACCTCCGGAGCAGTCATCAACTGGCTCGTCCAGTTCTACGTCGTTGCTGTGTATATATATATCACCGTCAACTTCATCAAGTATGCTAATGAATACGAAACCCTGCGCCGAGCAACAACCGAAGAGATGATTGCCGTTATGGACAAGACACAATCAAACAACTTGAGCCATGAGGAAAGGAAAAAGAAAGAAGAAGAAAAAGCTGAAGGGGAAGAAGTTGCTGCAACCAGCAGAACAAAAAAGCCATACAAGGAGGACTTCAAGGATATTCTACGTCCAAGAATAGCAGTATGGGTGAAAGCCAAAGCTTATACGCACGAACAATTCACCCTGGAAGAACTCGCCTCCAGCCTATATACCAACAAGACCTACCTATCTACATTCATCAAGGATGAATATGACATGAACTTCAGTGGTTGGGTAGCAAGCTTGCGCATAGACGAGGCAAAGAGAATCATGATGAAAGAGCCCGAGAAGAGACTCCAGGAAGTTGCCTTCGAATGCGGATTCTCTTCGCTTGCCTATTTTTCCAGCGTATTTTCCAAATCAGAAGGAATCTCTCCTTCTGCCTGGCAAAGAGAATTCTCCCGAAAAACAGATGGAGAACAATGATAAATCAAGGCAAACTGGCGATTGAATACACTACGTGAACGATAACCCGCCGCCTCAGCTATCTGCGAAATGGTCTGTTTATTCTTCGGATCAGCCAATAACTGCACCGCATAATCTATGCGAAAATGATTGATATACTGCAATAAAGTAAGGTCGCCAGAAGTGTATTTCTTAATGCAGTTTGCCAAGGTTGTACGATTGGTACACAATGCTTTTGCCAAATCGTCAATATGCAAATCCGGATTGATAAAAGGAACGTGCTCCTTCATATACAGGGTGGCTTTAACAAACAGCTCCTGCTCTGCATCCAAGACATGAAGTGCCTGATCAGCTACATCTCCTATCTGCACTTCATCCGAAGACTGTTTTCTGAAAGAAGCTCCATCCACAGGAGAAGAAGCCAGAAGATCCTGCAACTGGCGTTGCATAGAGCGGATGATGCTAGCTTGCCTCCTCACGGTGGAGCGCAAGCTGGCAACATAGAATCCCATAAGAGCAATCAAAGCTATCGATACGATTGCCCATGAAAGTATATGATAACTGCTGAACAATTGCATAAACTTTTTTAATCTAATATTTCCTTCAAGGGCTTCATCACGAAATCACGCTCTTCCATCAATGGATGAGGTACCTTAAGGTCGGGCTCATCGATTTTCAAATCATCAATCATCAAAATGTCAATGTCAATGATACGGTCGAAATACTCTCCATCCACCGACTTCATCGTACGCCCCATCTCTCGCTCTATCTTCTGAGTGGCTTCCAATACCTGGCGAGGAGCCATCTCCGTCTGCACCAGCACACAGGCATTGATGTAATAATTTGGCGATGAATAGCCCCAAGGCTCTGTTTCGTAAAGAGCAGACTGGCGCTTGACCACACCAATCTGCTCTCCTATTTTATCTATTGCCTCACGAATGTTGCGCTTTCTATTGCCCAAATTCGTTCCGAGACCTAAATATACTTTATACATACTTATTCACACTTTTGCAAAAACTGTGGATAACTCAGTTTAAGCCCTGTATATCAACGACTTAATTATACACAAAAAGCGTTTATTTCGCAATTAATCAGGAAGTATCAACAATGAATCGCCGTAACAACCGAACATATAACCATTCTTCACTGCCTTCTTATAGCACTCCATAACCATGTCGTAACCGCCAAAGGCAGCAGTATTCATCAGGAGTGTAGACTCAGGCTGATAGAAATTGGCTACCATACAGTCTGCCAATCCGAAATCGTATGGAGGGAAGATAAACTTGTTGGTCCAGCCATCAAATGCTTTCATCATACCATCTGTACCCACAGCTGTCTCTGTTGCCTTGAGCACACTTGTTCCAATGGCACAGACATGGTGACCAGACAACTTGGTGTTATTCACCAATTCACATGCATCCTTGGTGATAATCATCTGCTCAGAATCCATCTTGTGCTTGGTAAGATCCTCCACCTCAATCTCGTGGAAGTTGCCAAGTCCGCAATGCAAAGTAATGAAAGCCTTGTTGATGCCATCAATCTCCATACGCTTCATCAACTCTCTAGAGAAGTGGAGACCAGTAGCTGGAGCAGTTACAGCACCTTCCTTCTCTGCAAATACGCACTGGAAATCGTCCATATCTTCCTCTGTAGCGTGATGCACCTCACGGTTATCAATCACATAACGTGGCAATGGAGCCTCACCCAATGCAAAGAGAGACTTCTTGAAGACATCATGCTTACCTTCTTCATCATAGAGGAAACGAAGAGTACGACCACGACTGGTGGTATTATCGATAACCTCAGCTACCATCTCGTTCACATCATCAAAGAACAACTTGTTGCCAATACGAATCTTGCGGGCAGGCTCTACGAGTACATCCCAAAGACGCATCTCCGGATTCAACTCACGGAGCAGGAACACCTCAATCTTGGCATCAGTCTTCTCCTTGGTACCATAAAGACGGGCTGGGAAGACCTTGGTATCATTGAATACAAAGGTATCACCCTCGGTAAAGTAGTTGACAATATCCTTGAACTGCAAGTATACTGGATTGCCGTCGGCATCCACCATATCCTTGCCTTCCTCATCCTTCTTATACATCTCAATGGTTTCTGACTTCTTATGGAGCACCATGAGACGAGACTCGTCACGGCGAGTCACCTCGAATACACGTTCTCCACTTGCAGTCTTAACCACACGTCTTGCTTTATGTGGATAAAGTGCCACCTGCTCTTTTGGCAACTTGAAATTGAATTGTGAAAGTTTCATGTTATATATTTTTCTCCTTTCTAAATGATTACTAATTTCTATTTTATTATTCTCAAAAGACAACACTTACTTTGCAACCTGGGTGCTGTCTTCTAAAGTTTGGGCATCCAACCATTCCTGGAAATGATCGAAGTCGATACAGTTCTCAACGGCAAAACTTCCTGCCTTGGTACGGCGAAGGGCTGTAAGGAATGCACCACTATCCAAAGCACGACCGATGTCACGTGCCAGAGAACGGATGTAGGTTCCCTTACCACAAACAACACGGATGCTCGCCGTCTTCTCCTTATCGTTGTAGTCGGTGAGTTCAATCTCGTCCACACGTACGGTCTTTGGCTTCAACTGTACGTCTTCTCCCGCACGACGAAGGGCATAAGAGCGGTCACCATTCACCTTCACGGCACTGTAGGTAGGTGGTACCTGCTGGATTTCGCCCACAAACTGCTTGAGTGTTTCCTCTACCAGTTCACGGGTGATGTGCTTGGTAGGGAAAGTATGATTCACGCTGTGCTCCTTATCATAGCTAGCCGTAGTAGCACCAAGCTGCAAGGTGGCAGTATATTCCTTGGTATGGGTCTGCAACTCTTCTATCTGCTTGGTACATTTTCCTGTACAGAGCACCAACACGCCAGTGGCAAGGGGATCGAGCGTACCGGCATGTCCTATCTTCACCTTAAAGCCGAGCTTCTTGCTGAGCAGATAGCGAACATGCGCCAAGGCTCCGAAACTCGACATGCGATAAGGCTTGTCGATGGCAATAATTTCTCCTTTTCTGAAATCCATTATGAAATATTTAATCCACCATCTGCATGTCTACACCACAAAGGCCGCAGATGATGATGATGAGTCCTACAACGATACGATACCAGCCGAAAGCTGCGAAACCGTACTTGGTGACATAATTGATGAAAAACTTGATGGCGAGGATGGCAACGACGAATGCTACCACTGAACCTAAAATCAATGTTACCAGATTATTACCCTGGGTGAGCAACGAACCGCCACCATGGCTGATGAGCTTATAAACCTCCAGACAAGTGGCACCAAACATAGTTGGAACCGCCAAGAAAAATGAGAATTCTGCAGCCGCCTTACGAGTAAGGCGCTGAGACATACCACCCACGATGGTTGACATAGAACGAGACACACCAGGAATCATCGCAATACACTGGATAAAACCGATGGTCAAGGCACGCTTGTAAGTAAACTTAGTCTGCTCACTACCTTTATTGAATATCTTATCGCAGAAGAGCATGAAGACACCACCAATGACAAGCATCCAACCTACCAACTGCACATTGCCAAGGTTAGACTCAATAAAATCATTAAAGGCAAGACCCAACACCACCGCAGGTACAGTACCCACTACCAATCGTGCATAGAAATCAAACATCGCCTTCCAATAGGTCTTCTCGCCTGTTTTCACTGAATCCGGATAGAAAAATCTCTTCCAATACAAACAGATAACGGAGAGTATAGCGCCAAACTGAATGATGACAGTAAAAGCGTTAACAAACTGATCCTGAATATCTACGCCCAACAAGTTTTCGGTGATAATCATGTGACCTGTACTTGACACAGGCAAGAACTCGGTCAATCCCTCTACAATAGCGATAATGATTGTCTGAATAAAATCCATCTAATAATAATATGTATATTAATTATAAATTATTAATTGTCTTTCGGCTTGCGTATTACTGCATAGATGATAGAGAGGAAACCAATCAATGTAACGGTTGGTGCCACAACGATACGACGAGTACTGAAGATATCAGTATCGAAAGTATGCTCATTAGAGCCAGCTCCGCTCATCAAGAGGAAACCGATGATGACAATTGCCATGCCAATTGCCAACAAGATGAAGTTCATCTTGTCAAATGCTAAATTCTTCTTATCCATTATATATAATGTTTAATGTGTAATGTTTAAATCTTATACAAATCTCCTGCCTTCATCTTCAGGAACTTATTTACAGAGATGCTTGCGCACAAAGCCGTGATGATGATACCGAAGAGGAACACAGAGCCACCAGTTATAGCCAGTTCCTGCCAACCCAACACGTTGAGCAACTCAGGCTCATGCAATGACCAAGCATAAAGACAGCCACCCAGGAATCCATCTGCCAGTAAAGCGGCTACCACGCCTATCACCATCGCTTTTTTTAGGAATGGCTTACGAATAAAGCCCCATGAAGCTCCTACCAATTTCATCGTATGAATAGAGAATCGACGGGCATAAATACCTAAGCGGACCGTATTGTTGATTAATGAGAAGGATATGAAAGTGAGCAAGACTGCCACAATCAACAAACCAATACTAATCTTAGCGAGCGTATTGTTGACCTGCTCTATCAAATCATGCTGATAACTGACCTCAGTTACACGCGGATAAGCCTTCAATTCCTTGGCAATCCATGTCAGGGAATCATTATTGGCATAATCTGCCTGAGTCGTAATTTCAATAGAAGGCTGGAATGGGTTTACACCGGCAAACTCACTAGGATTGGTACCCAATTCCTTAGTAGCTTCCTTCAACGCCTGTTCTTTCGTAATATAAGTCAAATCCTTTACGTAAGGACGGGCATTCAAGCGTTTACACATCTGCAAACCTTCCGGATTGGTCATATCCTGCTCCAGCATCACCTGTACCACCAGGTTCTCCTTCACATACGACGAGAGGTTCCGCCCCATGAGGACAGAGAAGATGACCAAACCCAACAAAACAAGCACCATGGCGGTGCTGATGCATAAAGTAACAACCTGCAATCCACGATGATTGCGAGGTTTATATTGTTTCTTTCTCATTATCAATTTTATTTATTTCTGACTGAAAAGGGCGTAATTACCCAAATTGTCTGCAAAGGTACATATAAACGAAGAGATAACAAAATAAAATTGCATTTATTTACATTTATTCGGAAAAATAAGAATAACTGAAACGAGAAAAAGGGCCGACCTCACGGCCAGCCCTTCCTATACAGAGTAAAATTCAAATAGGTATGACTTGAACTTTTACTTAATTTAATCTATTTGCTTTTATGGGACTTGCTAATCCCTAACAAATCTTACAACTTGGTGATGACACCCTTCTCTGAACTCTCCAGGAACTGGATGATGTTTTGAATCTCCAGACCATCTGGCACCTGATCCTTGATCTGGTTGATGGCATCGAAGAGGGATGTCTGACCA
>ERZ1034753.78-NODE-78-length-33977-cov-38.999499_pt1 | contig 33977 bp, 20 predicted proteins | sample MGYA00520702_ERZ1034753 | MGnify/ENA primary metagenome ERZ1034753 (study PRJEB33766, sample SAMN09781700) | gut metagenome | biome: gut microbiome | host: Homo sapiens | place: Madagascar | study: EMG produced TPA metagenomics assembly of the PRJNA485056 data set...
GGATTTCTATCTCGGCGGCACGGCTCTTCAGCCTATCCATCTTCTGATGATAGTTCTCGCTGCCTTTCTTCCTGTTTTTTCTTAATTCTCTGATAGCCTTGCGGATAGCCCAGAGCTGCGGATAGTCGGGATGGCTCTCGAAACGGCGCTCGTAGGTGAAGCCCAGCATCTTGTCGTTCACGCGGGTTGGGTTTCCGATACGGAGCACATTCACGCCTCTATCCACCAGTTTTTCTGAAATCCAATCTACCGCCATGTTGCTTTGTGCACACACCAGCACCTGACTCTCACGCATCAGGGTTTCGTTGATGGCTTCCACCAGGGTCGTGGTCTTTCCGGTTCCCGGAGGTCCGTGAACGATTGCCACATCCTTCGCCCAAAGCACCTCATTCACAGCCCTTTCCTGAGTAGGATTGAGCCAAGGGAACTTCATCGGTTCGAAGGAGAATCTGCCAGCCTTTTGATGAGAATAGAATAAGTCGCGGAGATAAGCCAGGCGGTTGTTCTTCGCCTTCATCACTCTATCCAAGGCTTCAAACATCAGCTTGTAGCTGGTTTCATCAAAGGACAGCTGCACGCCGATAGGCTCCGTAGATTGCTGCAAATCGAGCAATGGGGCAGAATCAGGAACGGTAATCACCATTCTGTCACCATCCACATAGCTCACGGTTCCCGTAAAGGAGAAATATTTTATACTTTGAACTTTGAGATTTGAACTTTGAACTTTTTGATTACTTTGAACTTTGAGATTTGAACTTTGAACTTTATGATTAGCGTCTGAAGCGTTTTCTGACAGCTGAAGGGCTGTACTGTCCTGGTTCTCATTCTTGCCCATCTTCTTGACCATAAAGAACATGACGGGGCGACCGAACTCAAAGTTGTGCTCGATATCCTGGTCAGAGGTACGGAAGACCTCGATGGCTGTTTGGTTCAGCGAATTATAAAAGCTTTTTCCCACCCGGAGCGGGAACCAGGCGTCACCTCGTTTCACCTTTCGCTGCATTCCCATCTGTTCGGTGAGCTTGCGGAAGGCTTCCTTCTCGGTGTAATACTCCAGCTGGAGCAGGGTGCGTTGTTGCAATAATGCCTGAATTGGTGAAATCTGTTCCATAATTGGATGCAAAGTTACACCAATTCAGGCAAAAATAAGAAGATAATAGGATAAATTATCTAAAATTTATTTCATGATGCGTTCTACGTCCTGGATGGTGCGGTTGAACGGACCGTTGTGCTCCAGCTTGATGGTGCACATGGCAGCCGCAAACTTGCCAGCCTCGGTAGGAGTGGCACCCTGCAGTCGCTTGTAGAGATAGCCGGCAGAATAGGTGTCGCCGCATCCGGTAGCATCCACCACCTCATGAGGAGCATAGGCTGGAATCTCATAGAAGGTGTCGTCTACATAAACCAGCGAACCCTCGCTTCCCAGGGTGATGATTACCTCGGTTACGCCCCAGGCGTGAATCAGCTTGGCGGCTTCTACCGGGTCTTTCAGTCCGGTGATGGTTTCCATCTCCGTCTCGTTCACCTTCAGATAGTAGGTGTTCTTGAGCACATCAAGCTTGTCCTTCCAGTCGATGGCGTAGACTTTCTCGTCTCTCACCTCGCGCAGATAGCCCTGCACATCGATGGAAACCTTACCCTTGCCGGCAAGATAAGCCACTACTTCTGGCGAGAAATCATCGCTCAGCAGACTGCCCAGATGATAAACCTTGGCCTCTACATGCTCCAACTGCCTGATGGTGAACGGATCAGCCTTGGCAAGTACACGCTGCTTGCGCTTGTTCTGGTCTTCTTCGTAGATGTTTTCGAAGAAAACCGTGTTGCGGGAAGGGTTCAACGTTACGTCGATTCCGGCTTCGAGCATCTTTTCAACAGGTTCTTTCTCTGTTGGGTCCATTGCCGTGATGAGTGAGAAACTCACATCCTTGGGCAACTGGTTGATGGCGTAGGCGAAGTAAAAGGAAGTTCCGCCCGCCATGTATACAGTACGATTCGGGGTCACAATCTTGTCTTTGGTAATGTGACCGATACAACAAATATCTTTCATTTTTTCTATTTAAAACGACTGCAAAGTTACAAAAAAACTTTGAGTATTTCAGAGTTTTTTCTTTTAATTCTGCTTTTATGGCAAATATTTAGAAGAAAAAGCCGGATTTCTTTTGGTGGTATTCGTATTTTAATGTACCTTTGCACCGGATTTAAATAATTTGAACATTATCTAGAGAATAGATTAGACTATTATGTGGTTTGATAATTTAATCAACGTGCATTCGGCGGTGCAGGGCATCGTCATTCTTTCATTGATTTGTACCCTAGGTCTTGCCCTGGGCAAGATTCATGTCAAGGGAATCTCCCTCGGCATAGCTTTCGTATTCTTTGTGGGCATCGTGGCGGGCCATCTCGGACTCTCCATCGACGAGAACATGCTGGAGTTTGCCGAGAGTTTCGGACTCACCATGTTCGTGTATGTGCTGGGACTCTATGTGGGTCCTAACTTCTTCGGTTCGATGCGCCACGAGGGTATCTCGCTCAATCTCTGGAGCCTGGCAGTCATCGCCGTGGGAACCGTTTTCTCGCTCGCCCTGTGCCTGGTGCTGCCTGTCAGTCTGCCTGATATGGTGGGCATTCTCTGTGGTGCTACTACCAATACGCCGGCTCTGGGTGCTGCCCAGCAGGCGCTGCAGCAGTTGGGATTGCCTAGTGGTGGAGCGGCTTTGGGCTGTGCGGTCACTTATCCCTTGGGAGTGGTGGGTGTCATCTTTGCCATGATGTTCCTGCGCAAGGTCTTTGTGAAACCTGCCGACTTGGAGATTCGGAGTAATGATGATGATGACCATACGGCAATCGGACAATACGTTATCGTAAACCCTGCCCTGAACGGAAATACCATCGCCGAAATCTCGATGATGACCCATCGCAAGTTCATCATCTCACGTGTATGGAGAGGAGAGCAGGTGATTGTGCCTCAGGCTGATACGGTTCTTCATACCAATGATAATGTGCTCGTGGTTACCAATAAGGATGAGGTTTCGGCGATGCAGATTCTCTTCGGAAAAAAGGTGAACAAGGAGTGGAATAATGATAAGGTAGACTGGAATGCGATTGATGCAAAGGTGGAAAGCCGCATCATCGTGATGACCCGTCCGGGACTGAACGGCAAGCGACTGGGCAGCCTGCAGATGAGAAATTCCTATGGCGTCAACGTGAGCCGAGTGCTGCGTGGTGATATCCGTCTGCTGGCTACCGATGACCTCCGTCTGCAGTACGGCGACCGTCTGACCGTGGTGGGCGACCCTACGAGTATCGACCATGTAGAGCAGTTCCTGGGAAATGCCGTTAAGACGCTCAACGAGCCTAACCTGGGCGCCATCTTCCTCGGAATCATCCTCGGACTTGCCATCGGAACCATTCCTCTGGACATTCCGGGAATGTCGGCTCCGGTGCGTCTGGGTATTGCGGGTGGTCCTATCGTGATGGGTATTCTGATTGGTGCGCTCGGTCCTCGTGTGCATTTCATCTCTTATATGACCCGTAGTGCGGGCCTGATGCTCCGCGAGCTGGGTCTTGCCCTCTATCTCGGTTGTCTGGGCTTGTCGGCAGGTGGACAGTTCTTCGAGACGGTGGTTCGTCCTGAAGGCTTGATGTGGGTAGGCATCGGCTTCCTCATCACGGTAGTGCCTGTAGTTATTGTGGGCCTTATCATCCTGAAGACCAAGAAGTACGACTTCGGAAGTATCTGCGGTATTCTCTGTGGCAGTATGGCGAATCCGATGGCTTTGACTTATGCCAACGAGACGCTGGATGGCGATACGCCTAGCATCAGTTATGCTACGGTCTATCCGCTCGGCATGTTCATCAGAGTGGTGATAGCCCAGGTCATCGTGATGTTCTTCGTATAAGCTTTGGCAGTTTCTGCGGATTTTTATACGTTAAAGATATAAAGAAAGGCTGATTTCGGTTAGAAATCAGCCTTTCTTGTTATGGTTATTTTCTTTCCAGTCAATGGATGTTCGAAGGTTATCTCTTCTGCATGGAGATGCAGTCGGGCAGCCTTCTCGTTGCCGTAGAGCGGATCGCCGAGGATGGGCGCATTCAGTCCTTCCTGATGGGCACAATGCACTCTGAGCTGGTGGGTTCTGCCGGTTTTCGGATAGAGAGCTATTCGGAGATGGGAATCGTCGACATGCTCCAGTACTTCATACTCCGTAATCGCCTCCTTGCCCTGAGTATGATTTACTATCTGGCGGGGACGGTCTAGATAATCGGGCATCAACGGAAGAGAAATCTTCTGCTTTTCTGCGGCATTAGAAGACGCTCTTCGTTCTTTCAATTCGTCTCTCATATCTTTTTTCTGCTTCTTTGCTTTTTCCCAAATCTTATCGCAGGCATCCTGATCCTTACATCCAATGATGGCGATGTATTTCTTCTGAACCTGATGGTGCAGAAACTCGTTCTGCAGACGATGATAGGCAAATTCCGTTTTGGCGATAATCATCAGACCGCTTGTTGCCATATCGAGACGGTGGACTATCAACGGACTGCTTGCCGCCGGATATTTCTTCCGCATGATGGAATAGACGGATGGCTGGGATGAATCTTTGCCTGGCACAGACAGCAATCCCGATGGCTTGCAGATAACTGCCAGCTGGTCGTCTTCGTATAAGATTTCCAAAATATGCTTTTCGGCAATTTGAGAATGAAAGACTGAATCGGGCAGCATCCAATGCAGTATCGGCTTGCATTTGCCATTGCAGGCTGGATAGAACTGCAGGTGATGACGAATCTCCTCCTTCGGACTTTCGCCCCACCAGAACATGACCATCTGCAGAGGCTTGTAACCATGCAGGTAAGCATATTGCAGCAGTTTCGGTTCGCAGCACTCGCCGCTCCCGGCTGGCGGCACCATCTTCAGGGCTGCAATCCTGCTCGTAGCTATCGCCGCCTGCGGATACTCCTTCAGGGCTTCATCTCTGAAAATCTCCAGCAGATCCTTGCTTTCTCCCTCCTGGTTCAGCATTCTGAACTGCGAGAAAAGCCATTGCTGCAGGGCATCAGAGAGTTGCTTGCGCAGCTGCTTCAGCCTCAGTATATTCTCCTGATAATCCTCAAATTCCGTTTCCAGGGCTGTCTTTTCCGAGAGCGATTTCTTCAGTCGGCGCAGTTCAGCCTTCATAAACTGGCTTTCCTTGATCATCTGCGCCTCTTCCGCTTCTGATAGGTTTCCTGCCTCTCTGCGGCTGTCACGCTTTGCCTTCGCTTCCTTCATCTTCTCCTGATAGGCGGCGATGGTACGCTTCCGCTCCTCCTGCAGTTGCCGGATCAGGGTTCTGGCTTCCTTCATCCTTTCATCCTTCTCCAGGTGGCTGATGCTCTGGTTGATACGGGAAATCTCTGCCTCGTGGGTCTTGAAGTAGCCGTCGGGCTGCAGATAGTCGAATACGGCAGGCACGAAGTCCTCCCAGTCGCTTCTTCCGCCAATCTGTCCGCTGTAGGCTGCCAGGTATCCCCATTTCGGAGCCTCGCTATCGGCAGCTGGGTATCCCCATTTCGGGACATCGGTATCTGTTTTTACATTTTCTACGATGAGCACGCCAAACATTTTGCCGCGCGCAATCTCTTCCTGCCAGTCTTCTCGTCTGGCAAGCATTTCCTGCACTTCCCTGCACGCCTGGATGCAGAGCGGATGCGGTTCGTAATCCAAAGGATTGTTCATCCTTGCAGGAACATTTTCTGAAGTATGATGGAATGGATGGAAAATCATGCTGCAAAAATACAAAAAAAATAGATAGAACTCTTGGTTTATCCACAGAAAAGTCTTAATTTTGCAAAATAAAAATGAAAATTTATGATGAATACTCAAAATAGCAACATATTCTATCATCTCATCGCCTTCCTGACGGTGGCTATATGGGGAACAACATTCGTATCTACCAAGGTATTGATGCTGAACGGGCTGTCGCCTGCCCAGATTTTTACCCTGCGCTTCAGCATCGCCTACATACTGATGCTGGCTTTCAACCATCGCCGTTTCTTTGCCGACTCCTGGCAGGATGAGTTGAAGATGGCGTTGCTGGGCATTACGGGCGGTTCGCTCTATTTCTGTAGCGAGAATGAGGCGATGAACTTCACCACTACCACCAATACTTCGCTGATAGTATGTTCCTGTCCGCTCTTCGCCACCTTGCTGGTGAGGCTGGTCTATAAGGATTCTGCCCGCATCCATATCGTCCAGCTGCTGGGTTCTCTTCTGGCATTTGTGGGTATGATCATCGTGGTATTGAATGGCAGGTTTGTGCTCCATCTCTCTCCGGTAGGTGATGCTCTGGCGTTTACCGCCTGTATGTGCTGGGCTATCTATTCGCTCCTGATGAAGTCGGTAACGGGCGATTATAGTGCAGCTTTCATTACGAGAAAGGTTTTCTTCTATGGTGTGCTCACCATCTTGCCTTATTATCTCATCATCCCGGGCTTTCCTCCTCTGGAAGTCTTCACCCGTCCGCAGGTTATCGGCAATCTGCTCTTCCTGGGCTGTCTGGCTTCCATGGTCTGCTTCCTGACGTGGAACTGGTGCATCTCCAAGCTTGGAGCGGTAAAGGCAACCAACTGGGTTTACTTCAACCCTATCACCACCATGATATTCGCCTCATGGGTACTTGATGAGCAAATCACCCCTTACTTCCTTGTAGGTGCTGCCTGCATCCTGGCAGGTATGTATATTGCCGATAAGAAAACGAGGGGAAAATCATAAAGTTCAGTATAAACGAGGAGAATTATAATAAGAGGTGGAATGATGTCCTTACCACCACAAAATCTAATTCAAAAAATAATGATAGAAGATATTAATACATTGACATTCGATAGTTTTATTCAAACGATAAAGACTATCTAAAATGCGCCAACGGTTGAAAGGATTTCTATAGATAATTGGTGGTAAAAAGAGAAGAGGGTGTGCAAGATATAATTTATGCACGCCCTCTTCTAGCTCTGGCTTATAACAGGGGAGTCATATAGAGTGGTAGATATACTATTCCATCTTTTTCCGCTAAGTCTGAGGTGTGAATGACATAAGGAGTCGATAGGTAATTCTTGTACTTTCTGACACACTTTTCCAAAGATGAAATGGTATAGCGATTGGTAGACTTTACCTCTATTGGCGAGATGTTATGCTTGCTCGTAATCGAAGGTTTCGCTATCAGAAAGTCGATTTCCATTCTGTCTTCTGCCTCACGTGAATAGTTTGAATAGAAAAACAGCTTGTGCCCCTTTGCCCTCAACATCTGTGCTACGATATTCTCAACAAGCATCCCCTCGTTTACTTCCAGCTTGTCCATCATCAGTTTCTTGTAAAGTGATTCCTGCATGATTCGATTCTCGTCAAAAGCCATACTGATTAGCAAACCTGTATCTGCCATGTAACATTTCAAGCTAGAGTTTTCCAACTTGAGATTAAGCCCGATGTTTGGCTCTGTTGCTCCATAGCAGATATTTGCAACCATAGCTTCGTTCAGCCAAAAGAAAGCACCCTCGTACTCACGCATTCTGGCACCAGCCTTTATTTCAGACAGGCGAAATTTCTTCTCGTGTTTCTGAAGCTGGCTTGGAATCAGATCAAAGATGCTTGTCACTCTTACCTCGTTGCCTTCTGCGTATTTCTGAATGTCATTTCGATAAAGGCTTATTATTGCGCGTTTTATTGTATCAACTTTTGTAAAATCGCGAGTCTTTACATAGGTATCTACAGCCTTAGGCATGCCTCCTACTATCATATATTGACGGAATAAGGTCATAGCCTTGCGATGCATGTCGGTACCAAGAGGCTTAAGCTTGGTAAATTGGTTTTTGATGAGTTGCATGATTGCCTCTTCGTCCATAGCCCAAAGAAATTCTTCAAAATCCATCGGATACATGTTGATTCTAATCTCTTCGGATGGAATCATGATGTTTTTGACATTCTTGTTGATGGAAACAAGTGAACCAGTTTCAATATAGTCGTATCGTCCATCTTTGACAAGATACTTGATGGCGGCTCTCGCTTCAGGAAATGCCTGTACTTCATCGAAGATGATTAGCGATTTGCGCGCTGTTAACTTTACATTGAAGTAGAGTTGTAAGTACATAAAGAAAGTATCAAGGTCGTATAGGTAGTTCCTGAACAGATCTAATACTTGCTGCATCGTATTGTTGAAGTCTATCAAGATATACGATTCGTATTCGTTCTTGGCAAATTCCTCTACGATATAGCTTTTACCGACACGTCGTGCCCCATCAATGAGCAATGCATTCTGCCCATTGTCGTCTGATTTCCATTTTAATAATTGACTATAGATTTTGCGTTTCATAACTTCTTGATATACTTGTTGTTACACGTTTCCTAGCTTTCGCTATGCTAGATTTTACACGTTTCCTAGGTTTTGTAGCCTCGTATTTTACACGTTTCCTAGGTTTTCGTAGGTGCAAAAATACACATTTCCTAGGATAAGGCAATGCTTTTCCCTGAGAATCTTGTCGTTTTTAACGTTTTTTGCGTTAATATCAATGATAGGAGAAGAGGGACGGATTTCTGTAAAACGGGGTAGAGACAATTTGCAGAAAGATTTTACTCCTTTTTTTAAGGAGAATGAAATAGTAAGTGTAAAGTTCTCTTCATTAGGTGAGGAAGGTTATGCCTTTTGGCGCAGTTTCGAAGATATGGCAGCCTTGTCCCGAATCCCCCTGATGCCTGTCAACTCCAATTTGAAGTCGAATGTTCAGGGGGCTTTGGGTTATTGGCTGGGATACGGTTCCAGTTTCTATGAAGTGAGAATCTGGAGGGGGAAACTTAGAAATCAGTAATCCCCCAATCCAATAGCCCTTTGCCTTCCTCGTCCAGTTCTATGCCGAGGCCTATCACCTTTCGCTTGTCAGCCATGAAAGGTTCCAGGTATTTGTTATCCAGTATCTGCTGGATGGCAGCCTTCTTGCCACCATTGTTTTTCAGTTTCAGTTCTATCACGTAGATGTAGCGTGAAGTTTGGGCAATGAGGTCGATTCTTCCTGTAGCAAGCATGTGTTCTACCTCGACTTTCAGACCGATGGCATTCAGAATGGTACTGATGATGAGGCGGTAGCGCTCTTCCATATCCATCGAGGCAAGTTTCTTGTTGCTGTAAGGCACGTCGGCAACCAATGCTTTCAACGTTTTCATGGCATCAGCTATTTGTCCGGTACCCAATTGGCGGAATAGACTGCCTTGCAGACTGACAATATCGCTTTCTGATTTCATAGTCAGGCTTGGGAGAACAACCTCGTAAAGAGCCTGTTTCACTTCCTGATTTGGGAAACCTAAGAAATAGCCAAATTCATCGCTCGACTTGATGGTGAGGTATCCCGTTTGATAGAGGAAAAGCTCGGCGCCACCATTGATTACATCAGAACTCTCAAGAGTCTTGCGTAAAATCGGACAATTTTCGAAATTTCGTAAGCGCAGTTCCATGTTATCCACAAACTTAGGTAGCATAGAGGTAGCTCCTGATGAAACCCAGAAACAGCTCAAGTCTTGGGTGTCGAGCGCATTAAGGAGACTGAAAGGATTATAGATGTCCACCATATTCCTGCGACTGAAATGGTAGCCATCGTAGTAATCCTTCAGATTATCGTGAGTTTGCTGCAAAGTCCACTCGTTCACTTCTGCCATTCTTTCCAGTTCTGGCTTGAAGTTCTCCCCGATTTCTTCTTCTGTAATACCGCAGATAGCAGCATATTCAGGAAGGAAACTGATATTGGTCAGGTTGTTGAGTACAGAGAAAAGAGAAATCTGCGTAAACTTGGTGATGCCCGTAATGAAGACGAAACGTTGGTACGCATCATCAGCTTTCAAGATGGCAAAAACCTCACGATATATCTCGGTGCAGTCTTCGTGATGAGGTGTCTTCCAAGAGTGCTGGAGAGGAGAATCGTATTCATCGATGAGAATGGTAACTTTCTCACCGGTCTGTTTGTATGCTTTCGTGATGATGGCATCGAATCTGTCGGCGAGTTTGGCAGTTGGATCTGTTACGATGGCATACATCTCCTCGTATTCCTTGAATCGCTGGTTCAGGTAAGAACGAAGCGTGCCAGCATTGGCTCCCCCTCGGCTCATGTCGAGTCGAATAACAGGGTACTGCTTCCAGTCTTTCTCCAAATCCATGATTTTCAGTCCTTCGAAGAGCTCTTTTCTTCCTTCGAAGTAAGCCTGGAGTGTATCAACAAGCACAGACTTACCGAATCGGCGAGGACGGCTCAAGTAATTATACTGTAAGCCATTGTTCGCCAATTTCCAGATGATGTCACTTTTATCTACATAGAGATACCCTTCTTCTCTGATTTTATTGAAAGACTGTATGCCTACCGGCAGCTTTCTGAATTTATTGTTTGCCATAATCTTTTCTCCTATTCCTATCTTTAGCCGCAAAGATACGGTTATTTTTTGAATCATGCAAGTTTTTGGCAATTAAAAAGATGTAAATAGATACCTGATAAAAGAATATATTGTACATGCTTCAGAAAAAAAGCAATTTTTCTTGGTTTATTCACAGAAAAAACTTACTTTTGCACCATAATAGAGGAGAATTATAACAAAAAGGTGGAATGATTTGCTTATCACCACAAATTTAAACCCCATTAGTTATGATAGAAGATGTAAATATATTGACATTCGATAGCTTTATTCAAAAGATAAAGACTATCAAGGTGTATTGCAGTAATGCCTATAAGGAATACAAGGTGGTAAAGGTTAACAAAACCACGTTGGTACTTAGAGATCAGCGCACTAAGACTGATTTTGAAGTACCGGCTGCCCAAATATTCTGTGCCATGCATGAACTTGGCATTGAAAACTGTACGGTTCCTAAAATGCGCCAATATGTAGGAACGCATGCAGCACCAGCCTCTGCCGCCCTCATATTCTGGGCTTTCGGAAGAGGACAGGTTCAGGCAGCATTAAAAAAGTTTGCCGATTTGGCGTTCAGGATAATAAGAGAACAGCAAAAACGGAAATAGGAAATCTGGCGACCTGTATGGTTGAAAGGCTTTCAATTGATACTTGATGGTGAAAAAGAGAAAAAGGGTGCATCATGGACTTATGACACACCCTCTGCTTATAAAAAACATTAAATTATAGTGTTGCGGAAATAAGGAAATATTAAATTATGGCAAAGGAAAACTATAGTAAATATGAAATGAATGGGGTACTCAAAGTACTACCATTTAGTCATGTATCACTTCATAAAAGTAATACAAAATGCACCATGTTATTTTTTAATCATTACAAAATAATAAATAATATCGTGATAAAGCATTTATTGTTGACGGTGATAGCTCTGTGCATGGATACTTTTGCCCTTGCCACACCCCCGTATTGCAAAGTGTACACACTTGAGGAACTTGATGTGGTCATCAAGAACAGTAGCGTTTATACTCATAAGTACGAGCAGAGGATTGACGTGTTGAAGCAAAAGCTTCGTAGAGCGAATAATGATGAGGAAAGATTGGCGGTGTCTCGTGACATCTTCGCCAAATACAAGCCTTTTAAGTTGGATTCTGCATACGTGTATGCGGAACGAAAACTTAGTTTGGCAAAGAAATTGAATGTTTATGAGGACAGTGTCTATTCTGAGTTGGATATTGCGGGTATCTTTACCAAGAGTGGCAACTATTTGGAGGCGAACAGAATACTTTCGGCATTGGATGTCAGTTTGATGTCCAATGATATGCGCCAATACTATTATGGTTTGTATGGCGAACTTTACGATGCACTTCGTCAAACAGCGATAACCTCTATCCAGCGTGAATACTATGAGCGGAGGCGTTTGCTTTACCGAGATTCGCTCAAGAACTTAAATGTCTTGAACACCGATTGGGACAAGGCTGAGTTCTTGATAACGAATCAGAAATATACAGATGCGTTGCATATTCTCCTTGCTTCTTATAAAAAGTTGACGGTGGATGACCGAGAGATGGGATATGTGGCTTATTCTATCTCTGATATTTATCGCCAGATAAATGATAAGGATAAGGAAAAGCAGTATCTCATCATTTCAGCCATGTCTGATTTGAAAAATAGTATCAAGGAGTATGTGTCGCTTCGTCGTCTTGCCACCTTATTATATGAGGAGGGGGATGTAACTCGTGCTTACTTGTATATGAGAAAGTCGATGGAGGATGCTACCTTTTGTAATGCGAAACTACGTATTATTGAGGTTTCTGATGCTTTGCCTATTATAGATAATGCGTATGATGCCATGCGCAAGTCCGAGCGAGCACATATCACCTTAGGATTGATTATCGTGAGCTTCCTCTTGCTGTTGGTGGGGGCTTTGATGATTTATACTCGTAAGCAGTTGCGTCGAATCGCCCAAGCTCGCCGTGCCTTGGAAGAGTCAAACAAGAGTTTGAATGAGATGAACCAGAAGTTGAATTCTCTCAATACACAATTGACTTCTACCAATGACAAACTGAACGAAGCCAATACGGCTCTGCAAGAGACCAATAGCTCACTCTTCGAGAGTAATAAGATTAAGAATATCTATATCATGGAGTTTATGAACAAGTGTTCGGCTTATATAGATAAGTTGGATGCTTATCGACGTTCACTCAATAAATTGGCTGCCAATGGAGGACTGCAGGAACTCTATAGACGTTTGAAGTCAAGTTCCATCGTGGAGGATGAAATCGAAGAGTTCTTTGAGGACTTCGACCGTATCTTCCTCCGAATCTTTCCAGAGTTTGTTGTGTCCTTCAATGGTTTGATGAAGGAAGACGAGAATATTCAACCCAAGAAGGTCGGCCGACTTAACACAGAGTTACGCATCTATGCCTTGTTGCGTTTGGGTATTGTGGAGAATGAGAAGATTGCTGCTTTCTTGAGATGTTCCAAGCAGACGGTATATTCTTATCGTTCTCGCATCCGTTTACGCTCTCTTTATCCTGAGGATTTTGAAGAAAGAGTAGCTAAAATAGATTAAAATCTCTTTAATATATGCGAAATACCCTTTGGATAGGGTTTGTATTTTTCTCTTGTGCTGAATATCATAAGTATTTGATATTCAGCACAAGTGTTGTTTGTACATATTTGTATTTTTGGTGTACGGTGTTATAACCTATTAAAAAAAGCCCTATCTTTGCAACCAACAACGCCGACAAGGCTGTATTTGGAATTTAAAATAACATAACTAACAATTAATGAACAATTTGAACATGAAGAGATTATTATCTTTCGCTTTCATTGCTTGTGCTGCATTTCTTACGGTAACAGCGCAAGGTGTTGTAAGCAACAATCCTGTGGCTGCAACCAATGCTATCGTGAAATGTGGCAATGCTCGTTTCACCGTGCTTACTCCTGAGATGATACGCATTGAGTATAGTGCAAAGGGTACGTTTGAGGATCAAGCAACATTTACGGTTGTCAATCGTAATTTGGATGTTCCTCAATTTACAAAAACTGAAGATGATACCTATTTATATATAACAACATCCAACTTGAAGTTGAAGTATCGCAAGGGTACAGACCCTCGTACAATACCAGCTTCTTCCACGAACCTTACCATTGCAGTCAACGGTGATGGTGTTCAGTCCGTATGGTATCCAGGTAAGCCAGACCCATTGAACCTGAAGGGAACCTGCCGTACTTTGGATGGACTGATGGGCGATAGCAAGCGTTCAGAGATGGAAAACGGTCTTGTGTCACGTTCTGGTTGGGCAGTGATAGACGACTCTTGGAGTTCCTCTCGTGCAGATGGTGGACGTTCATACGCATTGGTGCCAAGTACGGAAGTTGGATATAGTTGGTGGGCTGACCGTGCAGACAATCATGCAATGGACACCTATTTCTTGGGTTATGGTCACAATTACAAGAAGGCAATAGCCGACTTTACAAAGATAGCAGGTGACATACCTTTGCCTCCAGACTATGTGTTTGGATATTGGTATAGCAAGTATGCCTCTTATTCGGCAGATGATTATCGCAATATCATGAAGGACTTGAAGACGAACAAGATTCCTACTGATGTGATGATTCTCGACATGGATTGGCATTGGAATGGTAATGCTTACAGTGGTTCGGAAGGTCGTGGAGGTTGGACTGGTTGGTCTTGGAATACAAACTTGATTCCAAATGCTACCCAATTACTTTCAGAGATGCACGAACAGAACTTTAAGACTGCTCTCAACTTGCATCCTGCCGATGGAATCAATGAGGTGGAGTCTCCGTCTTATTTTGCGGCAATGAAGTCCGAATTGGGTGGCAAGTATCTCAACGATGATAAGAACACCATCAACTGGAGTCTTGATTATACAGATTTTACAAAGTCTTTCTTTAAGAATATCATCCGTGACCATGAAAAAGAAGGCGTAGATTTCTGGTGGATAGATTGGCAACAGCATCTTACGAGTCCATATACCAACTCTTTGAGTGAGACATTCTGGTGCAACCATGTGTTCTATAATGAGGCAGCGAAGCGTACCGACCATCGTCCTGTCATCTTCCATCGTTGGGGAGGTTTGGGTAGCCATCGTTATCAGATAGGTTTCTCGGGTGATGCCAATATCAGTTATGACGCTTTGGCATTTGAGCCATACTTCACAGCAACGGCTTCTAATGTTGGTTACGGTTATTGGGGACACGACCTGGGAGGTCACATGTATTCAAGTGAAGAACTTGTCAACAATCCTAACCTCGTGTTACGCTGGATTCAGTTTGGCGTGTTTACCCCAATCTTCCGTACTCATGCTACAAGTGATGACCGCATCGAACGTAGAATCTGGAAGTTCTCTAATTTCCCTACCATATTGGAGGCAGTGCGTTTGCGTTATACTTTGTTCCCATACATCTACACGATGGCTCGCAAGACATACGAAACAGGTATCTCTCTTTGCCGTCCACTCTATTATGAGTATCCAGAGGTAGAGGAGGCTTACACATACGATGGAGAGTATTTCTTTGGTGATGACATCTTGGTGGCTCCTATCACGGCTCAAGCAGGGAGTGACGGAAAGACCAATAAGGAAATCTGGTTCCCTGAAGGTAAATGGTGGAGTGCATCTACTCATGAGATGATAGAAGGCCCATGCAAGCGCACAATGACATTTACAGAAGAACAGATACCTTATTTCTTCCGTGAAGGTTCGGTCATTCCTTTCAATCCATCTACAGTGATGAATGTTACGGAACGTCCTGATAACTTGGTGCTTCATGTGGTGGCTGGTGCCAATGGTGAAGGTTCTCTTTATGAGGATGATGGTGACAATGCTGATTATGCTACCGATTATGCCAAGACTTCCTTGAAGCAAGTTTGTGATGGCAACAGAGGTGAATACATCATCTCGGAACGTCAAGGTTCAGTAAGCAAAGCTCCTCAGAACCGTTCTTATGTGATGCACATCTATAATACTTCTGCTCCTATCTCAGCCCAAGTGGATGGTGTGAGTGCAACTTTCAGCTATGATGAGGCTACTCATTGCACTACGGTGGAAGTACCTTCGGGAAGTTGTTCGCTGGAACGAAAAGTCGTCGTGGAGTATAGTCCTGCGACGGCAATAGATAAGATAGGGGCAAATAAGGTAAGTGTTGCTTATGACAAGACTGGTCAACAACTTGTTGCTTCATTCGGCAAACTTGCCCAACAAGTATCCTTGGTGGTGAGCAATGTCGCTGGCAAGACGTTGTTGGCAAACAACTATAAGCAAGTAGATGGCTTCTCTGAAGATTTGTCAATGTTGATGCCACAGCTATATATAAGTAAGGTGGTGGCTGACAGCAAGACATACGTAAACAAGTTTATTAAAGAATAAAAGTGATATACCCATGAAAAGATTATTTTTGTCACTATATGCCATCTTGGCTGTTTGGGGAGTGAAAGCTGCTGATATGCCTTACTCCTTGGAGTTGTCGCAACTATATATCATTGGTGATGCTACTCCATACGCTTGGGATACCAGCAAGACTCCTGATATGGAAAAGATAAATGAGGGACTGTTTCGATGGACAGGTCACTTGGAGGCTGGCAAGGATTTTAAGTTCCTCAATACGAGAGCATTTCATAAGCATATCGTAGGTACTTCGGCAGACCAAAATATCCAAGTAGGTCAGTATTATGACCTAAACTTGGAAATCAACAGGGAATTGCCTGGAGACAAGGACTTAAAGTTTAAGCCAACTGTCACTGGAGACTATACCGTGTATGTTGATTTGCAAAGCATGAAGATGGTTGTTTGTGAGAAGGAAGATGAGGTGGAATTGCCAGAAAAGCTCTATGCGACGGGTACTGCATTGGGAGGCAAGGTAGTGGAACTCCCACAGTATGGCAATGTAGAGTTCAAGACGTTGCTTGATTTGCAACCGGGTAATCTCATTCTGCAAGATACACCAGAGGCGACATCATCTACGAAGTATTATACTTCTCTCTTTGAAGGCGTGGATATTTCCTTTGGACAAGACTATAGCTCTTCCTTGAAATGTACGACAGATAAGCAGACTGAAGGATGGAGTGTGAGCGTTCCTGGTAAATATACGCTTTATGCTATCAAAGACAAACATCAGGCATACGCCAAGATATTCAAGCCACGCCGTACACTCTATTTGGTAGGAGGATGCCTCAAGAAATATTGGGACTATTGGACAGACCCAGCTACTTGCCAATTCACTCCAAGTTCATCCAATCCAGAGGAATTGGTATGGGAAGGTTACTTATCTCCTACATGGAGCGATGACCGTCAAGAACCAAGCAAGTTGAAGATACTGACCAACCAGAGTTGGACATCGGAAACTTTTCATCCATACGTAGCCGACACTCCTTTGGTTGGTGAAGGAAACTTCCGTAGTTCAGGTGGCGATGATGTGAAATGGGAAATCTCCGAGGCAGGGAATTATCGCATTACCATCAATACGGCAACAGAAACCATTCGTGGAGAACTGTTGGGTAGCAATGCCAAGGAACTGAATGCCGTAACAGAAGTTCGGAAGGTAGAACAGGATGCTTCTGTACAGATCGTTTGTGGCAAAGGAACGATATACGTGAAGTCAACAGAGAAGCCTGTTACAATATCGGTGTGTTCGATAGATGGCAAGCAGATCGCTTCTTACTCAAACATCCAAGAGGGTGTCGTTGCAGAAGGCTTGGCAAAAGGAGTATATATCGTAAAAACCGTAGGCGCAAGAACTTCCTGTCCCAAGAAAATCATGATAGATTAATTAAGGTTCCTAACCGAAAAGAATATACATTAACTTAAAAGTAAAGCATATGAAAACATTCCTAAAAAAGACAACCGCACTGTTATGCTTGTGCATGCTGATGCCTCTTACGCTTTTGGCACAGGAAATGCTGAAAGTGCAGGGTACTGTCACTGATGCTTCTGGTGAGCCTCTGATAGGTGTAAATGTAAGGACATCTTCTTCCAAGGCAGGTGCCGTTACAGACATGGATGGTAACTATACCATCGAGGTTTCTCCTAAGGCTACCTTAGTATTCTCATACGTGGGTTTTGGGTCTCTTACCGAGGCTGTAAAGGGACGCAAGAATATCAATGTTACCATGAAAGAAGATGCAAATATTAATATCTAAAAATATTTATTAACATGAATGTAAGACAGACGTTTTTATGCTCGTTATTGCTGATGCCTGGTGTAGGTGCTGGCGTTACTACCATATCTGCTGCATTGCCTAATGTTGTTCAGCAGCAACAAAAAGGCATTAAGGCAAGTGGTACTGTTGTCGATAATGAGAACAATCCTTTGATAGGTGCCACAGTCACTGTTAAGGGAACCAAGATTATTGCTATTACCGATATGGATGGACACTTCTATATCGATGTACCTAACAAGAACAGTGTCTTGGTTTTTAACTATCTCGGTTTTAAGCCTCAAGAGGTAAAGGTTGGATCTGATATTAACTTTAATATCCAGTTGAAAGAAGATGCGGTAAGTGCCGATGAAGTTGTTGTTGTAGGTTATGGTAACCAGAAAAAGCTTTCGGTCATTGGCTCTATTCAGACAATTGACCCGGGAAATCTCCAGATGGGTTCTTCTCGTTCAATGAGTAACAACTTAGCTGGTCAATTGGCTGGTGTTATTGCATATCAGCCTTCTGGTGAACCGGGTTATGACAACTCGCAGTTCTGGATTCGTGGTATTTCAACTTTTGGTGCAGGCGGTAGTTCTCCATTAGTGTTGGTAGATGGTGTAGAGCGTAGCTTGAACGATATTGATCCAGCAGAAATTGAGTCATTCTCTGTATTGAAGGATGCTTCTGCAAGTGCCATGTATGGTGTACGTGGCGCAAATGGTGTCATTATTATTAATACCAAGCGTGGCTCAGTAGCTAAGCCTTCTATTGACTTCAGATTTGAGCAGGCTATTACGAAACCGACCAAATTACCCGAATTCATCGGCGCAGCTGAATATATGACATTACTTAACAATTTGTGTTCTGATCCAAGTAAGAGAATGTTTACCAAGGATCAAATCATGAAAACATATACGGGTTATGATAAAGATCTTTATCCAGATGTAGACTGGATAGATGCAATCACTAAGGATTATGCCACTTCTACCCGAGGTAACATGACTGTCTCTGGCGGAACTAATATATTAAGGTATTCATTGACAGCTTCTGTCTATCACGAGACTGGCATTATGGAGACAGATGATACGTTGCCTTACGATACCGGGTCAAAACTGACACGCTTTAATATGCGTGCCAATGTTGATCTCGATTTGACTAAAACCACCTTGCTTCGTTTTAATGTGGGTGGATATCTGCAGAACTTGCGCAAGGCGAAAAGTAGTACCGACAATGTGTTTACTCATGCATTCGAAACCCCACCATTTGTGCATCCTGCCATTTATTCAGATGGTACTATCCCTAAAGCCAGTGCCAATCGTGCCAATCCTTGGGCAGAGAGTACACAGCAGGGCTATTATAGAGGAACACGAAGTAAGTTGGAGTCTCTCTTCCAATTGGAACAAAACTTGAAAATGATAACACCTGGCTTGAAGTTCAAGGCAACCTTTGCATTTGATACCTATAACGAGAACTTTGTAACTCGCGGAAAGGACCCTACCTATTATGGTGTGGCTAAGTCGCGTGGTGATGAGGGTGAGTTGATTCATAGTGTACTTTCCTATGGTAGCGAGTTCTTAGACCATAGCTCCAATGCAAACTATGGTAATAACAGTACTTACTTAGAGTTCTCCTTAGGCTATAATCATACTTTTGCCAAGAAGCATGCCGTAGATGCCCTCTTCCTTTATAACCAGCGTTCTTACGATTGGGGTGATATTCAGCCTAAGCGTTCACAAGGTATAGCGGGTCGTCTTTCTTATACATTTGATCGTCGTTATGTGGGTGAGTTCAACTTCGGTTACAATGGTAGTGAGAATTTTGCCAAAGGCCATCGCTTCGGTTTCTTCCCATCTCTTGCCTTAGGTTGGATTATTTCTGAGGAAAAGTTTATGAGAAACTGTGCTGATTGGCTGACTCTTTTGAAGTTGAAAGGTTCTATAGGTAAGGTCGGTAATGATGATATCGGAGGTCGCCGTTTCGCTTATCTTACCACTATTAACACTGGAGCTTCTGGCTATAATTTTGGTTATTCTGGTGATTATTGGCGTGGAGGATATTCTGAGGGCGAGGTAGGTGTTAACAATTTGACATGGGAAACCTCTACAAAGACCAATGTTGGTATAGAGTTGGGACTTTGGAATGAGTTTAACCTCCAGTTTGATTACTTCTATGAGCACCGTACCAACATATTCATGCAGCGTAAGACTATTCCTACACAGGCTGGTTTCTTGAGTAACCCCTATGCCAACTATGGCGTCGTAGACAACAGTGGTGTGGATGGTACTGTTACTTGGAATCACAAGTTTGGCAAGGATTTGCGTGTAGCTCTAAGAGCAAATTTCACCTATGCCAAGAATGAAGTCAAGGAGTATGATGAACCAGAGTCTGTAAAGGGTACTTATCGTTCATTGACCGGTCGTTCTATCGGTACACTTTGGGGACTTCAGGCAGAACGTCTCTATACAGACGATGATTTCGAAAATGGTAAGTTGAAGGCAGGTATTCCTACTCCAAATATAGGCTCTGTAGTTCGACCTGGTGATATCAAATATCGCGATATGAACGATGATGGTGTTGTCGATGCCAAGGATGAGGGATATATAGGTGGAACAACGACCCCAAGAATTGTTTATGGTTTTGGTGGTAATGTTGAATACAAGAAATTTGACTTTAGTTTCTTCTTCCAGGGTACAGGACAGAGCTATCGTATCATAGGAGGTACTCAGTACTTTATTCCAGGAAGTGGTCAAGGAGTTATGGGAAATGTTTATGCAAACTATAAGGATTGCTGGACTGAGGAAAATCCGTCACAAGATGTGTTCTGGCCACGTTTGTCGGAAAGCACCAACCCCAATAACAATTATGCCTCAACATGGTGGAAGAAAGACATGAGTTTCTTGCGACTTAAGTCAATAGAACTGGGTTACACTTTGCCAAGAAGCATTACTAAGGCAATTTGTTCCAACAATATCCGCTTCTTTGTTAGTGGTAATAACTTGTTCTATATTTCTAAGTTCAAATTGTGGGATCCTGAGCTTGATACAGCAGATGGCCTAAAATATCCATCCATGCGCTCTGTAATGTTTGGGTTCCAGTTGAATTTTTGATTAGTAATAAATAATAAAAGACAAAAACAATGAGAAAGACATTATATATTGTGACAATGGTATTAGGCATGTTCGGATTCTCGTCTTGTTCAGATTATTTGGACAAGGAGAGTGACACCGAACTTGACTTGAAGATGGTCTTTGAGGACAAGACCCGTACCGAGGGATGGCTTGCCAATGTCTATTCTGGAATTCCTGATCCATATCTTGGCTATTTGCAGTATGAGGGTTGGGAGATTTTAGGTGACGACATGACACCTTCAGAGCGTTATCGCCAGTTCAGTGGTTGGAATGTCATTCCTTTTATCTTGGGCGAGTGGACTACCAACAGCAACTGGGATGGCAACTTCTGGGCCAATTTTCCACAGCGTATTCGTGAGGCAAACATCTTTATCCAAAATGTACATGCTTTGAACGAACAGGGCATAACCCCAACTGAGGTGGAGTACATGAAAGCTGAATGTCGCTTCATGAAGGCGTATTACTATGCCCTGCTTGCCAACACATACGGTGGTATTCCTTTTGCACCTGACGAAATCACACCATCCAACTTCAACTTGAGTGATCTGATGATTGGTCAAACTCCTTATGACCAAGTCATTGATTGGTGTGATAAGGAATTGCAGGCCGCTTCTAAGATATTGCCTGCCAAATATACAGAGGCTCGCAAGTATGGTCGTGCTACCAGTATCATGTGTCTGGCTGTAAGGGCGCGTATGTTGCTCTATGCTGCAAGCCCATTGGTTAATGGTAATACTGATTATGCCAACTACAAGAACGACAAGGGAGAAAACATCATAAGCCAGACTTACGATGCCAGTAAATGGAGAAAGGCTGCCGATGCTTGCAAAGAGTTAATTTCAGAGGCAGAGGCTGCTGGATATAAATTGTATGAGGTGAAAAAGGCAGATGGAACGATAGACCCATTTATGTCATATCAGGACATGATGTTTAAGTGTTTCGATGAGGGGAATACCGAAATTCTGTTCGCTCGTCCTGGTGGATGTAACTATTCTTATTATGAAGAGCTTGCTACACCTTTGCGTAGCAGCGGTAATGGTGGACTGGGTGTAACACAGTCTTTGGTGGATGCGTTCTCAATGGAGAATGGTCTTCCTATTACCGACCCTGCATCCAATTATAAGGAAGAAGGCTTCTCTGATGCCGACGAACAGCGCGACAATACCGACTGGGCCTCTCTTTGCAATGGAGGTTCCATCACTCGTAAGGGTACTTACAATATGTATTGCCATCGTGAACCTCGTTTTTATATTTGCGTAAACTTCAACAATGGTTATTTCAATCAGGAAGATCGTGTATATAATATGTTTAGAGGTGATGGAACAGAGACAGATAACAATGGAACTCATGATGCTCCTCAGAATGGTTACTTTGCAAAGAAGAAAATTTACTATAAGGATAATGTGAAACAAGGTAGTTATCAGTATCGCCCAGGTATACTTTACCGCTTGGGTGAGGCTTATCTCAACTATGCTGAGGCTCTCAATGAATGTGATCCAGGCAATGAGGAAATCCTGGTATACCTCAATAAGATTCGTGAGCGTGCAGGTGTTCGCCAGTATACAACAGGTAATACTGATGACAACTACATACATGTCAACCTCAATAATCAGTCTGAGATGAGAAATCTGATTCATGCAGAGCGTCGCGTAGAACTCAATTGTGAAGGACTGCGCTATGATGATTTGCGACGTTGGAAGGAAGCTGAGAAGGTGCTTACGGGTCCATTCTATGGAATGAATGCTTATGGGCGTGATGCTGCAAGTTTTTATAAGCGTACTGTTTATCAGACACGTGTTTACAAAAAGGCATTCTATTGGTTCCCTATCCACCAGAGTGAAATAGACAAAAATACGAAGTTGAAACAGGCTCCTTATTGGAATTAAACATAATATAACCATCAATTAGAAGATATTTATCATGAAGAAATTCATTTTATACATACTTGTCGCCATTCCTGTGTTTTTGGCAAGCTGTAGTGGTGATGACATTCGCTTTACTATTCCTGGAGTGGACGATCAGATGCACCTTGCTGCTTCTGAGGAATCGGTGACCCTTGAACAGGATAAGGGTGATGAGACTGCTATTTCCTTTACATGGGGCAAAGCTCAAGACCGTGGGGAAGGAACTAAAATAAATTATTATTTCAAGATGGATCTCGAGGGCAACAACTTTGAGAACTCCATCAGTAAAATTTATATTCCCGAGGGACAGAATTCCGTTAGTTTCACTCATAAGCAGCTCAATTCATATTTGAAGACGTGGGGTGTTCCTACTGGTACAACTGCTATTGTTGAAGGAGAGATTATCGCAGAAGTAACTGGTGCAGACCATTACATGAAACCTGAGATATCTACAACAAAGGTTAATGTGACAGGTTATGAGATTCAACCGCGTAATCTTTACATTTTCAAGGCTGATGCCACAGAAGGTGAGGGTGTTTTAATGGAAGAGGTTCTTTCTGAAACAAAGTACAGTTATGCTGGTGCATTGTTGGCTGGTGATTACAAGATTGCAGTAGATGCAGAGAGCGATGCTGTTCGAACTTTCCATGTGGAAAAAGACGGTTTCTGTGTTGTAAATGCAGATCTTTCAACAGGCGAGCAACCTACAATTACTTATCCTACTCCAGAGATAGACAAACTTTATATGGTTGGTAGTGCTTGTGCGGCAGGATGGAATATTGGTGCCTCTTTGGAAATGACACAAGATCCTGTCAATAAGTTCTTATTTACATGGATTGGTCAGCTTTCTGCAGGTGAGTTGAAATTCCCATTGGATACCCCAAGTGATTGGAGCTGCGATTTTATTATGGCTGCTTCCGAGAACCAGTCTATTACTGACTCACGAGCTGTCAAGAGAAACAGTCCTGATACCAAGTGGCAGGTTCTTTCTGGCGAAGCGGGTAAATATAAGGTTACAGTTGATACATATCACATGACAGTTACCTTTGAAAAGCAGAAAGAGGAATAGGTGCCTTCAGATCTCCCTATCAAGAATATCTGGATTTGGGGAAGTGACACTTCTAATGGATGGAACTATCCGTTCCTGTTGCCATTGGAGTATGATGCAAATGCAGCCAAGGGTACTTTCGTTATAGAAACAACCTTGACAGAGGGTGAACTGAAGTTTGGTTTAGAGAATGATCCAAACAAGGGTGGCAATATCATTTGGCTTCGTCCTTTGAGTAAGGATGTAACAAATGATCTTGCACCGCTCTCTGTTACAGATTTACAAGTACTTGGTCAAAGTCCTGACTACAAGTGGAAGGTTGAAGCTTCGCAAGCAGGTAACTACAAGATTAGCATCAATGTCATTGATATGAAGGTTAAGTTTAAAAAAAAATAATAATAAGTAGAATTATATTATGAAAAAGATAGTTTTATCAATTGTCGCAGTAATGTTATCTTTTATGATAATGGGATGTAGCGATTACTCGATAAATGGAGGTAGCTTCAATACAGGTTGGACTCCAGAAGATATTCCAGACGATCCTGTAACTCCTACTCCTACTCCAGAGACTGCTGAGAAAGCTCCTCTTTATTGGACGGTGTATGAGTATGGTCGTTTGGCAGAGAAGAACGGAACGGACTGCAATATGCCCAAAGAGGTTTGGCAGAAAAATATCGACTGGGTGGCTGAGAATCTTTTGCCATATGGTTACGATATGATTTGTACCGATGGTTTCATGGCTATGTTGGGTGATGATAATGCTGGGCATCCTTACATGACCTCATATGCTCATATTCCATTGACCGAACTTATTCAGATGTGCAAGAACAAAGGTTTAAAGTTGGGTATCTACGACAACCCCCTTTGGGTGCATGGCTCTTTAGATTGTCCTATCGAGGGAACAAAGTATACTGTACGTAATTTGCTTTATGAGCAGGGAAAGGATCAAGTGAAGAATCCTGATGCTGACGGCGACATCTTTACATGGATCGTTCCTAGCCACAAAGGTGGTAAGGAATATATCGATGGCTTCTTCAAATATTATAAGAGTATTGGTGTTGATTTCATCCGTATGGACTTTATGTGTCTCTTTGAAGATGGTATTCGTGGAGGTGGCACTAAGGGTGAAGGTCGTGGCTATGGTAGTGCGGAGTATCGTTTGGCTTTGCAGTATATCGCTGAGGCAGCCCAAAAGTATGGTGTGTTTACTTCTATCGTGATGCCAAACATGAAAGATCATGGTCAGTACGAAGCTCAGTATGGCAATATGGTTCGCATTGTGGATGACGCCTGCGAAGGTGGATGGGATCACTTGTCAAGCCGTTGGCGCGGTGCGCAGTATATTAAGGTAGATCAGTGGCCTGCAGCCAACAACCAGTTTGATGGCTTTACTTATTGGTCTGATATTACTGGTCGTGGCAAGGTTATTGCCGATGGAGACTTCCAACTCATGCGTCGTTTCAATTCTGATGATGAGCGTCAGTCTTGTATCACTCTGCAACTTATGGCTGGTGGTCCTATTGCCGTAGCTGATGAGTATAATACTATTGGTTATGAGACGGGTGAGAATAGTTATAGCGAGAGTTTTTATAGTGCAGCAAGAGCTGCCCACAATGTAAGTTTCTACCAGAACGAAGAATTATTGGAACTCAATAAGGATAAGTTTGTAGGAAAGCCTTTGAGTAACAATATATCTACAACAAGAAATGGCGCGGGTATAGAGATTGCTGAAGATGCTAACAGCCAAGTATGGTATGGTCAGATGAGCAATGGCGATTACATTGTGGCTCTCTTCAACCGTGAGAATATAGAACAGGAACGCGGTGTAGAACTCTCTGCCCTGGGTATTTCGGGTAGTATGAAAGTGAGAGATCTTTGGACACATACCGATGAAGGTGAGGTAACTAAGGTTTCTGCAAAACTGGCTCCTCATGCCTGCAAGGTTGTTCGCTTGAGCAAGCCTGAATAATTTTTGTTATCTGAAAATTAAATATTAGAAAGAATATGAAACGTATCTTAAAATCAATCAGCTATATGGCAGTGATGGCTACTGCTGTTGCAACATTTTCTTCTTGCGAGGATGAGTTGCCTGACCCAATAGTAAAGCCACGGACTGCTGTTACCATCCAAACCGATTGGGGCGTTTGTGGTTTGAATAATGTCCCAAATTCTTATTACTTGAGTGTAAATGATGAGGTAAGCACGGTGAGTGGTAACACCCAGCAGCTTACTTTGAAGAGTAATAATGATTATACATTCAGATGCTATAATGGCGCCAGTCATATTACAGTTGCTGAGGCAAGAGCTACTGTAGATGCTTCCACCTTTATGGTAAACGATGCCAATGCCATCAACGGCAATCCTAATGCGTTCTGTTATGGTGTAGCCACCGAGACAGACTTGACGGGTGATAGCCAGAGTTACACAATAGCTATGAAGCGTCTTACGCGTAAACTCACATTGACTACTCCCGATTTAGCAGCTAAGAATGCCGAAGGTAAAGATCTTTCTGTACAGGGAGGTTACGCCATCCTTACTGGAGCCTATTCAAGCTACAATATGGTTTCAGGTGTAGCCAATACTCCTGTTTCTGCTGTATCTGAGGTTACTGTCAATGCAGAGGATAAGAGTATAGTAGCTCCATTCAATCTCTTTGGATTGGATTTGGATGGTGATATAACCCTTTCATATGTACTCTCTATGTCAGATGGCACTACTCTTAAGGGTTCTGCTGACGTTAAGGATGCTTTGGCTAACTTCAACGATGGTAGTATTGAGGATGTCAATATCAATGTAGAGAATGCAGAATTTGAAGATCCAACCTTTAATTTCCCATATAATTCTATCTATGCATGGGGTAGTGCTACATCTGCAGGCTGGGATTGGAATGACAAGGCTATCGAACTGACTAAGGTAAATAAATATACTTATTCTGCTGAAATGGAATTGAAGGCAGGCGAACTTAAGTTTATGCTTGGTGGTCGTAACTGGGATGGATTGCAGGCTTGGTTGATGGCGGCTATTCCTGGAGCTTCCCTTTCTGAAACAGCTGCCGAGGTTGTCAGTCGTGCAGATGGTGATTCTCACGACTATAAGTGGAGTGTGAGCGCTGCTGAAGCTGGCAAATACCAGATAGTTATCAATCTGAAGAAGATGACGATGACTGCAACTAAGATAGATTAACGTATTTAAATAACCAAACTTGAATAAAGCTATAAATATGAAGAAACATAAAATTTCCCTCTCCGAGCGAGAAGGACTGTTGAGTATTTTGCTCTTGTGTTTAATGATGATGCTTCCTGCATGGCTTTCTGCTCAAACTGTAAAATCACCAGATGGTAATCTGAGTGTTACTTTCTCGCTCAATGACAAAGGAACCCCGGTCTATCAGGTGGATTACAAAGGCAAGACTGTCATTAACCCAAGTACGTTGGGCATCGAGTTGGCAGAGGAAAACTCTTTGATGGACATGTTCCGTATTAATAAGACGTCTACTTCTTCATTTGATGAAAATTGGCAGCCTGTATGGGGTGAGGAGAAAGAAATCCGTAACCATTATAATGAGCTTTTCGTTGAAATGGAAAAGCCTTCTAATGGTAGATACATGAACCTTCGCTTCCGTGTATTTAATGATGGCGTTGGCTTTCGTTATGAATTTCCCCAGCAGAAGTATCTGCCTTACTTTGTAGTGAAGGCAGAACATACTCAATTTGCTATGACGGGTGACCACAAGGCCTGGTGGATTCCTGGCGACTATGACACGCAGGAGTATGATTATACGGAGTCTAAACTTTCAGAAATCAGGGGATTGCTTCAGAGTGCTATTAGCAGTAATGCTTCGCAGACCATCTTCTCACCTACAGGTGTGCAGACTTCCCTTCAGATGAAAACCAAGGACGGCATTTACCTCAATATCCATGAGGCTGCCTTGGTAAATTATTCTTGTATGCACTTGAATCTCGATGATAAGAGCTTGATTTTCGAGTCACAGCTTACTCCTGATGCGCAGGGCAACATGGCGCACATGCAGACACCATGCCATACGCCTTGGCGTACCATCATGGTCGTGGATGATGCCCGCAAGGTGTTGGCTTCTCGTTTGATTCTCAACCTCAACGAACCTTGTAAATATACTGATACCTCATGGATCAAGCCTGTGAAGTACATCGGTGTTTGGTGGGAGATGATTGGTGGTGGCAAACAGTGGTCATACACCAACGACCTTCCTTCTGTGAAGTTGGGAGAGACTGATTATTCTAAGGTGAAACCTCATGGTCAGCATCCTGCCAATACAGAGAACGTGAAGAAGTACATCGACTTTGCAGCGAAGAATGGCTTCTCTCAGGTGCTTGTGGAAGGTTGGAACATCGGTTGGGAAGACTGGTTTGGTCATAGCAAGGACTATGTGTTCGACTTCCAGACTCCTTATCCAGACTTCGACCTCAATGGGTTGAATGACTATGCTCACTCCAAGGGCATACGTTTGATGATGCACCACGAGACTTCGGCTTCTGTCCGCAACTATGAGCGTCATCTCGAAGCTGCTTACAGCTTGATGGATAAGTATGGCTACAATTCCGTGAAAAGTGGTTATGTAGGTAATATCATCCCACGTGGCGAGCACCACTATGGTCAGTGGCTCAACAACCACTATCTCTATTGTGTGACCGAGGCTGCTAAGCACCATATCATGGTCAATGCGCATGAGGCGACACGTCCTACAGGTCTTTGCCGAACCTATCCTAACTTGATTGGTAATGAGTCGGCACGTGGCACGGAGTATGAATCATTCGCAGGTAACAAGGCATTCCACACCACAGTATTGCCATTTACTCGTTTGCAGGGTGGTCCAATGGATTATACTCCTGGCATCTTGGAGGGTGACATGAACAAGATTGATCCTAATAAGCATCATCATATCAACTCTACATTGGCTCGCCAATTGGCTTTATACGTGACTATGTACAGTCCTCTCCAGATGGCAGCAGACATTCCTGAGAATTACGAGAAGTATGCAGATGCTTTCCAATTCATCAAGGATGTGGCTATCGACTGGGATGAGAGCCGTTACTTGGAGGCTGAGCCTGGTCAGTATATTACAGTTGCTCGTAAGGCTAAGGGCACAGGTAATTGGTTTGTTGGTTGTACTGTAGGTGAGACGGCTCACCTTTCCAACTTGAAACTTGATTTCCTTACCCCAGGCAAGAAGTATGTGGCAACCATCTATGCCGATGGCAAGGATGCAAGTTATAAGGCTAACCAACAGTCATACGTCATTATGAAGCGTGTGGTTACCAATAAATCTGTACTCAAGTTGAAGGCTGGTGCAGGTGGTGGTTATGCCATCAGTATTTTTGAGAAATAATGATGATGAGAAAGTTTTTTTTCTTGCGTTTGGGTTGCAAGTATGGCTTTTCTTTGGCTCTGCCATTCGTCTTTGCGATGATGAGCCATGCTGCAACCATCTCTTCACAACTGTCGGTGGAGATGACAACCGACAAGGCTTGTTATACTCCAGGACAGGTTGTGGTGTTCAGTGCAAGTGGCAGTCTGCCAAGCAATGCCTATGTGCGCTACCGCCATGGTGCTATGGTGTTGGAGTCGCATAAGTTGTCGGATGTCATGAGCAACAACCGATGGACATGGACTCCACCTACCACCGACTACCAAGGTTATCTCGTGGAATTGTTTGCCGAGTCGAATGGGACGGAGGTCGTGTTGGGAACAATAGCTGTTGATGTGTCAAGCAACTGGAAGCGTTTCCCACGTTATGGTTTTGTGGCGGATTTCAACAACTATGATGGTAGCATAGACAAGAACGCCAACATCAAGACTGAGATGGCTTATCTCAACCGTCTCCATATCAATGGTGTGCAGTTTCAGGATTGGCAGTGGATGCACCACAAGCCCGTGAAGTTGAATGCTGATGGTTCTCTCACCTCATGGTATCAAGATATCAGTAAACGTTGGGTCGGTGTGGAGTATGTCAAGAATTACATTGCCGAGCAGCATTCGTATAGCATGAAGTCCATCTTCTACAACCTTTGCTTTGGTGCATGGAAGAATGCTACCAATGATGGGGTCAAGACCGAGTGGGCTTTGCTGAAGAATAACGCTGGCAATTATGAGCAAGACTATCATGGTTTGCCAGATTCTTGGGCAAGCAACATTTACTTGCAGGTGCCAAGCAATCAAGGGTGGTTGCAGTATATGGTTGAACGTAATGAGGAGGTGTATGACAACTTTGGCTTTGATGGCTTCCAGATAGACCAGTTGGGCTACCGTGGTACCGTGTATGATGCCAATCGCCATGAGGTAGATTTGCCTTCTTCTTATGAGTCTTTCATCCAAGCCATGAAGCAGGCGCATCCCGATAAGTCTTTGGTGATGAATGCTGTCTCAGGCTATGGGGCTGAGCAAATTGTCAGGAATGATATAGACTTCTGTTATAATGAGGTTTGGGGCAATGGCAATGGATATGGTGGCGCATCGGAGGACCAGTTTGCCAATCTCTTTGGTATCATCCAAACTAATGATAAGTATAGCGACCATCAGCATCCGACTGTCTTTGCGGCTTACATCAATTATGATAAAGCAGACAATGGGGGCTCTGGAGATAGGATGGTCAATACGCCAGGAGTCTTGCTTACCGATGCGGCGATGTTTGCCCTTGGCGGTTCTCATCTTGAGATGGGCGACCACATGTTGACTCGTGAGTATTTCCCCGCAGCACCTTTGGCGATGAGCGATGAGTTGAAGACGGCACTTGTCAGATACTACGACTTCCAGACTGCTTATCAGAACTTGTTGCGTGGTACGACCTCTAAGTCTGCTTATCTGCCTATCATCAGTTCGACTTCAGGACTGACCGTGCAAGCTTGGCCTCCTAAGGAGTACTCGCTGACAACATTCGCCAAGAAGGTTGGTAAGTGTGATGTGTTGCATTTTCTCAACTTCCTCAATACCAACGACCTCTCATGGCGTGACCTTTGGGGTACTCGTGTGAAACCTGAGAAGAAGACCAATATTCCTGTGACGGTGAAATCTACGAGGAAAGTCTCCAAGGTATGGGTGGCAACTCCTGATAGTCATGCAGGGGCGGTGCAGGAACTTCCTTTTACCCAAAACGGTTATGATGTTTCTTTCACGCTTCCTTCATTGGAATACTGGACAATGGCTGTGATGGAAGGTGAGAATGTGGAGGATGGCATCTATATCACGGGAGAGGCTGTGCAACAAGCAGGCAATGCTGCCTACGACTTGGACCATGCAATAGCGATGAACCGAGACGAGGATGGAAAGGTCTTCAAGGCAACCGTCTATCTCAAGGCAAATGAACTATTCAAGTTAGTCAATGCTCCTGACTGGAGAGTCTGCAAGAGTTACAATGCGGAGTATCAAGACTACGAGTTTAACTCTGCGGTCTCTTTGGCGCATCTTTCCACATCAATAAGAAAAGAAGAAGATTATAAGTTTAAGGTAAAAGAAGCAGGATATTATGACATCACCATAGACTTGGATCAGATGCGTATCTATGTGGAGAAAGCAAACGCAGCCTCAGTTACGTTGCCTGTAAAGGATGTGGATGATGATGGAAAGTGGTATGCGGTTAGCGGCGTTGCCGTTACCGCTCCACAAAAAGGTATTTATGTGAAGAAAGGTAAGAAGGTTGTTTTCAAGTAACAGGATATAATTGAAGAAAGTATAAAACTAAAATTATAGGAAAATATGAAAGTAACGATTTTTACACGTTTTTGGATGTGCTGCGTTTTGTTTGCAGCGAGTGTTGTTAATTCTTTGGCAGCTGACCGCTTAGTGATTATCGGAGATGCAGTTTGGGGTGGCTGGTCTATCAGCGATGGCATTATCATGTCGTCTACGAGCAATGATGTTTGGAAAGCTACTACCCATCTTGAGGCAGATAAGGGCTTCAAGTTCTTGACTACAAATGATTTTGGTGGCTTGGAATATCGTGCGGGAGATAGCGATGTGACCTTAGCGGTTGACGAGGCGACAAATCTTGTTTCTTCCGAGGACAATAGTGAGGACAAAAAGTTTATGGTCAGCGAGTCTGCCAACTATAATATTGTTTGTGACCTCGCAAACAAGACTATTACTGTGTCAATGGCTGATTATCAAGATAATGCTATCAAGTACAATGCGTTGTGGATGGTGGGTAGTGCAACGTCTGGAGGTTGGTCTGTTGATCAGGGTACTCAGTTGAGCCAAGATGCTACTAATCCTTTGGTATATACTGCTACAACTTATTTGAGTACTGGTGAATTTAAGGTTGCACCTAATAAGTACCGTGCTTTTGACCAGGATTTCTTCATGCGCGATGCGAACGATGACTCTAAGGTTGTGCTTGGTGGTGACGATAGCAAGTGGAACATCACGGAAGCTGGTACTTATGACGTAGCATTGAATACTGCCGACATGACCATTAGCATTAAGAAGCACTATGTTGATTTTACCGTAGATCATTTGTTCTTGGTTGGCGATGCTGTCTGGAACGGTTGGAATTTGATAAATAGTGTTGTACTGTTGCCAATAGAGGCAGGTGTATTCAAGGCTACTGTACACTTGAATGCAGACAAGGAATTTAAGTTCTATGCAGAGAATGACATCTTCAATGGTTTGCAGTATCGTGCAGCAGAGGAGGGTGTGGTTTTGGCTAATGGTGTAGCTGCAGCTCTTGTTTCTTCCGAGGAGAATCGTACAGACAATAAGTTTACTGTAAGTGAAGCTGGTAACTATGATATTGTTTGTGACCTTAACAACAATACCATCAAGGTTACTAAGTCTGCTTATCAGGAGGCAGATGTCAATCAGTCTGCCTTATGGATGGTAGGTGATGCTACTCCTAACGGTTGGAGTCTCGATGGTGCAATCTTGATGAGTCAAGACAAGGCCAATCCTGCTGTTTATGCAGCTACTGCTGATTTGAAGGAAGGTGAGTTTAAAATAGCTGTTAATAAGTATGGTGGCTATGATCAGTTGTTCTATCAGCGTGATGCAGATAATGCAGCAAAGGTTGTTTTGAGTAATGCCGACAATAAGTGGAAGATTGACGAGGCTGGTAAGTATGATGTGAAGTTGAATACTGCCGATATGACAATCTCTATCGTGAAGAATGTACCATCAAGCATTTCTTCTGTTGAGGCAGAGGTAAATGCTCCTGTGGAGTACTTCACTCTTGATGGTAAGCGTGTCAACAACATTTCTGCCAAGGGACTTTATATCAAGCGCCAAGGTGGTAAGGCTGTGAAAGTAGTAGTTGTAGAATAATTTTAACCCTAATTATTTAAGTTTTTCCTCTTTTTATCCCTCACATCCCTCACGTTTTCTCTTTTTAAATATTTAAACGTTTGATGATGAGGTATTTATCTCTCATGTATAGCGTGATGGATGGACGAAATGTTTACAAAATCCATCACGCTATCTATCACTTATTGCCTTTATCCATCAGTAAGCGGCTCCGCGTTTATACCTTGCATAATTCAAAAAAAGCAGTAACAGCTGATTAAACAAATGCTGCTACTGCTTTTTCCATCGGTCAGGAAGTAAGTCTCTATATTTCTCCAGTGGGGTATTCGGTTGCCATTCAATGGTCTTTTCTATGACATCGCTAATGTATTCAAACAGATTGATGCCATTCAACTTGCATGAAATAGCTATAGAATATAGGATAGCTCCCCGTCTTGCTCCTTCGTGCGAGCCAAAGAACATAGAGTTTCTTCTTGATAGTGATATGTACCTCTGGATTCTCTCAATGTAGTTGTTATCGAGAGCCGTATCACCTCTTTTGAAGATGTCACAAATGGCATTATATTCATTAAGGGCATAGCCGACCGCCTGCGCCAAGGTAGACTTGGGCAGCAAATCCTTCCTGGAAGATATTTCCTCCAGTTTCTCCAATAAATCCTGTAAAATGTCCGGTGCATATGACTGCCGATAGGCAAGATGGTCTTCAACGGTCCATCCATTTACCCCAACCTTATGTTTTTTGTCTTCTCGATAAAATCTGTTGATGATATCTACGACTTCCTGAGCATCCTTGTCTTCCTTGCCGCAGTCGATGAAGTCTCTCTTGACATGCTGCAGACAGGCGATTCTCATGATGTCCGGATAAGCATCCGACTCCAGTTTCCGGTAAGGAGCATATGCATCACTCTGTATGGTACCTTTATAATCTGAGAATACGTTAAGTATGACCTGCTCAGAGCGTGAACCATCCTCATATACGAAGAAGACAAGTCCCAGTTTAGGCGCACTTACAGCCCAGAGGTAGCCTTTCTTCGAACCCTTGTCCGTAGGCTTT
>ERZ1034753.84-NODE-84-length-33156-cov-7.618863_pt1 | contig 33156 bp, 37 predicted proteins | sample MGYA00520702_ERZ1034753 | MGnify/ENA primary metagenome ERZ1034753 (study PRJEB33766, sample SAMN09781700) | gut metagenome | biome: gut microbiome | host: Homo sapiens | place: Madagascar | study: EMG produced TPA metagenomics assembly of the PRJNA485056 data set...
AAGTGGTGGAAAAGGGACAGATGATAAATGGCAAGAATAAATCTAGACAAAATAAAAAAATTGATAAAGATAGCACAAAAAAATTGCAAATCTGTTAAGTAAAGAATTTAATTTACAAGAAGAGCAAGACCATATGAAAACCATTCGCGTAGTCGCAGCTGTAATCTGCGATTCCATAGAGCACAAAACCAAAATTTTTTCCACCGCGAGGGGCTACGGAGAATTCAAAGGCGGTTGGGAATTTCCCGGTGGGAAGATCGAAGCAGGAGAGACTCCGCAGCAGGCAGTTGTCAGAGAGATCCGGGAGGAACTGGATACCGTCTAGAGAAAAAATAAATACGGAGAAAATGAAATTTTATGATTTGCAGTAGGTGAAGCAGATGAATATACAGATTTTTGGAACCAAGAAATGCAATGATACAAAGAAAGCAGAACGTTTCTTCAAGGAGCGCGGTATAAAATATCAGTTCATTGATATGAAAGAAAAAGGCATGAGCAAGGGAGAGTTTACTTATGTTGCACAGGCTAATGGAGGTCTTGAAAATATGATTAACTGGAATGGAAAAGACCATGACATACTTGCTCTTATTAAGTATATTGCAGATGAAGATAAACTGGAAAAGGTACTTGAGAATCCGCAGGTAATTAAAACACCGGTAGTAAGAAACGGAAAGCAATCTACACTTGGATATCAGCCTGATGTATGGAAGGGATGGAATTAATGGTAAAGAAGATAATGCATGATCCGCTGTTTCTGGCACAGAAGTCAGTGGATGCAACAGAGGCAGATAAACAGATTGTGACAGATTTGCTTGATACACTTAAGGCAAATTTAGAATGCTGTGTTGGTATGGCTGCCAATATGATTGGAGTAAAAAAGAATATCATTGTAGTAGCAGCCGGACCATTTCAGTTTGCAATGATAAATCCGGTAATAACAAAGAAATCCGGAGCATATCAGACTGAGGAAGGATGTCTTTCTCTGGAAGGTGTAAGACCATGTACGAGATATCAGGAAATAGAAGTGGACTATCTTGATCAGAACTTTAAGAAACAGCATGGAAAGTATTCAGGTTGGACAGCACAGATTATTCAACATGAGATTGACCATTGCAATGGAATTGTAATATAAGTGCTGTGTTGACAAGTGCCGGAATTGTTAGTACTATAATCTCAAAGCATATATTCTTACGATTCCGGCAGCGAGAGCTGATCCACACATCTATATCATTTCAATGAATTCTATGCTTTTATACCACATTAACCATGCATGCACAGTATATACGTTGAATGACAAGTGGATAGGACAGGTGAAGTGTACCTTCTTGATTTCAAGTGCTATGGGAACAGGAGGACACTATGAAGAAACGCAGCTACGAATTGCTTATTGCTAACCGCAAATACAAGGATACTATTTTTCGATGGATATTTTCCCAAATCGAAAATTTGTTATCTCTTTATAATGCAGTGACAGGGAAACATTATCAGAACCCGGAAGAGTTGGAGATCGTGACTCTGGAAAATGCCATTTATATGGGCATGAAGAATGATCTGGTATTCAAAAGATTCCGACGCCGAATTTCCTGGTGTTTTATAATGGGACAGACCGGGACGTTCCGGATCGTACAGAACTGCGGTTGTCGGATGCTTTTGAGAATCCGATGCAGGATCCGGCGCTGGAATTGAAGGTTACGATGTTAAATATCAATGCCGGACATAATGAGGAACTGATGAATAACTGCCATGTTTTATGGGAATATGCAGAGTATGTGGCAAGAGTCAGAAAGTACGCAGCGGAAATGCCATTGAATGAGGCGGTGGAACTGGCGATTACCGAATGCATTAACGAAGGAATCCTTACGGAATTCCTGCAGCACAATCGGGCGGAGGTGTACAAGGTGAGTATATTTGAGTATGACAAAGAAAAAGAAGAAAAGAAGCTCCGTAAGGCTGAGCGGGAGTGTGGGCGCGAAGAAGGACGCGAAGAAGGACGCATGGAAGAGAGAAAGTCACTGTTGGCTCTGATCGCAAAAATGAGTGCCGGAGGAGATGCGGATAAGATTATACGATTAGAGGATCCGGAAGTAATGAATGCAATGCAGAAGAAGTATGAAATAAGATAACAGGAGGGATAATATTTTATCTATTTCTTGCAATTTTGAGGTGGAATTGCTAAAATATTAGCATGATTAATTTATATCAAAAAACATGGGCAGAAATAAATATGGAACTGGCAAAGCGAATGGTACAGCTTCGGAAGAGAAAGAAAATTTCCCAAAAGGAATTTGCATCCAGATCAGGGGTAAGTCTCGGATCGTTGAAACGTTTTGAGCAGACCGGAGAGATCTCGTTGCAGTCTTTTACAAAGCTTGCAATAGCTCTTGGAGCGGAGGGAGAGCTGGAAGCATTATTTAAAGAGGTACCATTTGACTCCATAGAGGAGATACTTCATGGACAGACTAAATAAGCTGGATGTATATTATCATGACCAAAAGATTGGAACAATGGCATTATATCAAAACCGGCTTGCGGCGTTTGCATATAGCGATGAATGGTTACAGGAGGGATTCTCAATCAGCCCATTTTCTCTTCCTTTGGAAAAGCGGGTTTTTATGCCGAAAATAGATCCGTTTGAAGGATTGTTTGGTGTATTTGCGGATAGCCTTCCAGATGGCTGGGGACGCCTTCTGGTAGATCGACTGATGAGAAAAAACGGATTGAATCCTCATACAATAGGGAGCCTGGAGAGGCTTGCAATTGTAGGAAATACGGGTATGGGAGCTTTGACTTATCGTCCCACGATTCCCATAGAACCTGTGTATAACGAATTAACATTGGATGAAATCGCAAAAGAATGTGAGCGCATTCTTCATACAGATTCCAGCGAAAATCTGGATTATCTATTTGCGAAAGGAGGATCATCCGGTGGTGCGAGACCCAAAATACTACCACGTATAGATAACGAAGATTGGATAATAAAATTTCCTTCGTCAGAGGATAGTAAAGATATTGGAAGGCAGGAGTACGACTATGCACTCTGCGCAAGAGAGTGCGGAATAGAGATGGAAGAAGTCCGCTTGTTTCCTTCGGAAAATACACAAGGATATTTTGGGACAAGGCGGTTTGATCGGGTTTCTGAGGGAGAGAACGGAAAAATTCATATGATTTCGGCAGCAGCAATTCTTGAGACATCTCACAGAATTCCCAATCTGGATTATGATATTCTTATGAAATTAACTCTTCAGCTTACGAAATCTATGGAGGAGTGTGAAAAGCTTTACCGCCTTATGTGTTTTAATGTTTTCGCACATAACCGAGATGATCATTCCAAAAATTTTTCTTATATATACAGGGATGAGGAGAAGAGATGGGTACTTTCTCCGGCATATGATCTTACGTATTCCAATTCTATCGGTGGAGAGCACGCAACAACAGTAAATGGAAATGGTGCAGATCCGGGAATGGATGATCTTCTTTCGGTAGCGAAAAAGATAGGACTTGGAATGACAAAGGCAAGAAAAACGGCAGCAGAGATTCAGGAATGCGTGCAGGAACGATTGCGGGACTATTTATCTGATAGGATAGAATAGCTCTTATAAACTTTGCCTGAAACAGTATTTCTTTCCCCGCAGTATGCTAATGTTATCCTACTACAGGGGGAGGGTCAACATGGAGAGGATTCTGATCAGATACCGGGGGAGAATGGTATGATTTACATAACGGGAGATACGCATGGGGATTTCGCAAGGTTTTCCGCCAAAAGATTACGGAGAGCCGGCATGGAGCTGACGCAGGAGGATTACATCATTATCTGCGGAGATTTTGGACTGTGCTGGGCGAAGGATAAAACCTTTGAGTATCATTGTAAAAATTTTGCGGAGAAGCCCTACACGATCCTGTGGGTACAGGGGAACCATGAGAATTATGATATGATCGGGGAATATCCGCTGGAAGAGTGGCATGGCGGGAAGGTGCGGCACATTATCCGGGACAAGGTGATATTGTTGGAACGTGGACAGGTCTTCGAGATTGAGGGCAAGTCTTTTTTTGCATTTGGAGGGGCGTCGTCCCATGACATTCAGGGAGGGATCCTGGATCGACAGACAGTAGATTTTGCAGAGCAAAAGCGCAGGGCGGATCGGGCGCATCTGCCCTACCGGATCCTCCAGGAAAGCTGGTGGCCCCAGGAGCTGCCGACAGAAGGAGAATTACAGGAGGGGCTGCGCAATCTGGAACGGTATCACTATGAGGTAGATTATGTGGTCACTCACTGTTGTGGCAGCTCGCTGCAGGAACGGCTCAATGCCGGGACGGGGCGGTCCTGCGCAGCGGATCTGCTGACAGATTATCTGGAGATTTTGGAACAGAAGCTGCATTATAAGCATTGGTATTTCGGACATTATCATCGGGACTGTCAGCCGGATGAGAGGCACACTCTGGTATACTATGCGATACTTCCGTTGGAACAGAAGGAAAGTGCAGCTGCAGGATGCGGAAATTATAGTGTCGAAGAAGCGAAACTATGAAGCGGCTGCGGGATGAGCAGAATTACAATATTTTCAAACATGAGATAGATACGACATTGTGTTGACAAATAATAAGAAAATTAGTACTATAGTACCAAACGGATCGTTGGGTATTGAGGGAAGTAATGGAGAAGGAACAGGGAAAGCTTATTATAATTGTATCAGTCGTATTTGCCATGGTGCTTCTGTGCATGATCTGTACATCAGGCAGTGCGCCGGAGGTAAAGTCATTACAGGAGTGTACGCCGGACGCAGTCAGCGTCCTGGATGACGGCAGGGAGCTGTACGATTTTATATTGGATCAAAACGATGATGAGACGAACTCGATCGTGTTCTATTCGGCACATCAGGAGATTGCGGTGTATGCAGATGGGAAGCTGATCTACCGGCTGGATGCTGTGCCCGGCATATGGGGAAATACTCCGGGCTGGACCTGGAATATTGTCAGGTTTTCATGTAATGTGAGCAGCTTGCAGGTACAGTTCACCCCCTGTTATCCGGAAGCGGCAGGTCAGCAGAAGACGTTTTATATCGGTGGCGGCTATAATATTTATCGTGGGGTGATGCGCCGGGCAATGCCAGCCTTTCTTATCAGTATGATGGTGATACTGATAGGATTGTATATTAGTATTTATTGGATCGTTATCCGTAGCGGCAGCCGGATCGACGGGACCTTATTGTATCTGGGTATTTTTTCCATCCTGCTGGGAACATGGTCGGCCAATGAGACGGATGTGGCAACGCTGCTCCTGGCCAACAGGCAGGGATGCTCTTATCTGGCATTTGCTACGCTCATGCTGTTGCCGATGTCCTGTATCCTGTTTGTGAAGAGCTTTCTGGAGATCAGGGATGACCGGTTTTGTAGAATTATCTGTAATGCTAATCTGGCATTGATCGTCCTGACGCATATACTGAATGCAACAGAGATATATGAGTTCCGGAGAAGCCTGTGGATGACGCATGCGTTGATCATTCTGACGATTCTATACCTGCTGGTGGTCATCTGCAGCAAAATTGTCAGAAGGCAGCTGGATCAGAGGCTGAAGGCATGTGTAGGGGCATTGCTGCTTGTATTTTTTGCTGCCATTGTAGATATGAGTGGTTATTATAAAACCGGCAATGATGTAGGCGTCTTTGGCAGAATCTCTTTCTTGATCTTTATTGCGGTGCTGGGAATAGAATCCGCCAGACAGACGGTTGCCCGGCTGAAAAAAGGTCGAAGGATGGAGGAGTTGGAACAGTTTGCCCTGAATGATTCCATGACCGGCATGTACAATCGAAATGCTTATGATTATTTTGTGAAAAACGAGAGGGATTTTGAAGGGTATGTCATAGTGACCTTTGACCTGAACAATCTTAAGCAGTGTAACGATCAATATGGACACAGGGCAGGGGATGAGTATATTATTAATGCAGCACATATCATAGAGGACAATTTTGAACGCTATGGGAAATGTTATCGCATTGGCGGGGATGAATTCTGCTGTATCATTCCGAAGGGAAGATATTTTAAGATAGAACGTGTGATGCATAAGATCGATCAGGATGTAGAGGTCTTGAATCATAAGAACATCATTCCCGTTCCTGTGGGAATTGCCTATGGGTATGCTGTATTCACGGCGGATGATACGGATCCGGAGAAGGTGCGTGAGCGTGCAGATGAGGATATGTACCGGAATAAAAAAACAATGAAACAATTGTGACCAGGGAATTCACTTAATTGTCAACCTATTATAAAAAGGGTTGACAATTAAAAAACACCATGCTATTCTGACAGAGGTTTTTACAAAAGACATCTGACAGAAAGGCATGGTTTTTTATTATGACAACACAGACAACAACTCGTAGCAAGACTTATGACATGGTGTACGTTGCGGTATTTGCGGTTCTGATCGCGATCTGCTCCTGGATCTCCATCCCGATGACGGTTCCTTTTACGTTACAGACTTTTGCGGTATTCCTGGCAGTCGGCGTACTGGGCGGTAAGAGAGGAAGCCTTGCGGTATTGATCTATATTTTACTGGGTGCGGTAGGCATTCCTGTATTTGCGGGATTCTCCGGTGGTGTCCATGCGCTGCTGGGCAATACCGGCGGTTACATTATCGGATTTTTATTCTCTGCATTAGTAATGTGGCTGATCGAGAAGCTGTTCGGACGTAAGACATGGGTGCTGGGTATCTCCATGGTACTGGGCCTGATCGTGTGCTATGCTATCGGAACTGTGTGGTTCATGGTTGTATATGCGCAGAATTCCGGAGCTGTCGGTCTGGCTACCGTACTGGGCTGGTGTGTAATTCCTTTCATCATTCCGGATCTGGTGAAGATCGCACTGGCACTGACTCTGAGCAAGAGACTGTCTAAGGCTCTGAAGCTGAACGGACAGGAATAAAGGATACACCGGATATGGAAGTAACCACAACTTACCGGATCCGTCCGCACCACGGCATGTGCCTGTATTTTTTCGAAGGGAAGGGATACAGTGAAGGGTTCACTAAGCATATGGCGGAGGTGAAGGAATGGCTTCTGGGAAAAAATGGACCGGCATCCCTGCAGCTGGTCGGAGCGACGGATGAGATCTGCAGCGCCTGCCCGCATAATAAGGGTGGCAGCTGCGAGTCTGCGGAGAAGGTAGACCGGTATGATGCGGGTGTATTGAAATACACCGGATTAAAGGCAGGACAGGAAATGACTTTTGCGGAATTTGAGCGGATCGTGGAAGAGAAGATTCTGCAGCCGGGATATGGCAAGGTCATCTGTGGCGACTGCCAGTGGAGAGATATCTGCCACAAATAGCCTGAATAGGAAAAAAGCGCACCTCCCCTTAGGTGCGCTTTTTGCGTGCGTCTATAGCCGCACTGTTACCTCACGAAGAGATAAGCCGTATATGCAACATACAGAAGCACGCACGCAGCCCCCTCACTGCGGGTCATGCGTCTGCCGGTACGGGCGAATACGAAGAGCAGAATGGCACTGCCAAGGAGCAGTACGGTGTCGATGACAGACTCTCCGAGGACATGCAGAGGGCTGATCACCGCGGACATTCCGAGGATAAACAGGATGTTGAACAGGTTGGAGCCGATGGCATTGCCCAGCGCCAGTCCACTGTCTCCCTTTTTCGTGGCAACGATGGAGGTCACCAGCTCCGGCAGGGAGGTGCCGATGGCGATAATGGTCAGTCCGATGAAGTTCTGGCTGACACCGAAATCCGTAGCGATGATGCACGCTTTATCCACGACGAGATCACCGCCGAAGATAACGGCAGCGAGACCTCCGGCAATATACAAAAGGCTGCGGGGCAGGGAGAGGATCTTGCCGGGTTCGCCCTCTTCTCTGTTTTTCTGGGCAGAATAGATCATAAATCCCAGATATACGATCATGCCTAGCAATAGGACAGCGCCTTCCATGCGGCTTAAGCTGCCATCTAAAAACATCAGACATAATACGAAGGTCACCAGGATATTTAACGGCATATCCCGCTTCAGGATCTCTCCGTGGGGCATAAAGCTGTGCAGAAATGCACAGATACCCACGACCACCATACCATTGAAGATATTCGAGCCGACGACATTACTGATGGCGATATCATTACTGCCAGCCAGTGCGGCATTGATGCTGACGGAGGCCTCCGGAGCACTGGTGCCCATGGCGACGATGGTCAGACCGATGATGACGCTGGGGACCTTCAGGATCCCCGCCAGGGAGGAGCTTCCCTCCACGAAAAAGTCCGCACCTTTGATCAGAAGTATAAATCCTACGAGTAACAATATGTATTCCATAAGCTGTCCTTTCCTGCGGAAAGCGTCTGTATTCTTAGAAAAAAGTATAAAAATAGAGACTCTTACCGCATCAAAAATGATCGATAAAAGTCTCGTTGCTTACAATAATAACCGGTCCGACGGACGTGATGACGATTATCATTCCGGACAGCTTCATGTATCATTCAGTTACCATTCTAGGTTACCATTCTATCAGAAACCATCCGGGAACTACTCCCTCTTAACTGTGCCCTCATTCTACAAAAAAAGTACAAACACTGTCAACAGGCTTTGCAAATCTTCACACTATTTTAACACAAACTCCACCTTCACGGGATCATGGTCGGAGTAGGAATAGCCGGTATTGATATTCTCATAGGACAGGCACTCGATATTGTCGGAGATAATGAATCCGTCCAAGGTTACGGTATAAGTTACACCGGGGACATATTCCATATCCGCATTTCTGGCGCTGTTCCAAAGTGCTGCCTGTTCCTCAGAACTCAACAGATCCAGACAGAAGGCAAAATGCTCCGGCAACTCCGTTCTCGGAAAAGGAAATGCCCAGGACTCACAGCTCTCCGTATCCTCTTCGGAAGCCTTCAGGTCGTGGTTAAAGTCGCCGCCGCAGAGCACATAATTCCCGGCTTCGTATTCTTTTGCCATATCATTGCACAGCATCTCAATCTGTCCCTTGCGGATCTCATCGCTGTTGCCGTAGGCGGACATATGCAGATTGAAGATCACCAGCTCCTTGCCGTTGTCCACCGGGATCCGGGAGACACTGTAGCAACGGTCCAGATCGAAGAACTTGCTGAAGGAAGTGGAGATGGGGAAGCTTCTGCGCAAGGCGGAAGACACCGGATATTTCGAGAACAGTCCGAGTCCTGCCCGGCTGCTGCCGTGGGGCTGGGTAAACGGATAGAACAGGAAGGCGGAATCATAATTCTGCGCAAATACGGTAGTATATTCCGGCAGAAGGTTGCGCAGCATCTCGTACTCATCCGTATGATAGCTTCTGGTGGCATCCAGATCGATCTCCTGGATCAGCGCAAAATCCGGGTCTAATGACTTCACCAGTTCTCCCGCACCGTTTATGGCATATTGTACGGTCTCCGGGCTTTCCGCCCAGGAGGAGGTACCGCCGTCCATGAAGAAGCTGTAATCCGGCAGATAAGCACCAAAGCCGATGTTGTAGGTCACTGCGGAATATTCCGTATCCGTAGCCAGCACCGCAGCCGCACCTGTGGTAGTATCGTCGACCGGTGCCTCCACCACCAGTTCCTGATTGTCCTCGATCCTGTAATAACTGGCATAGAGGTAGACGATGTAAGCCAACAGTGCGAGGATGAGGATCCCCAGCACGATACATATGGTTTTTAATAACGTTTTACATAAATTTTTCTTTTTCATATCCTTATTTTAACAAGCCTTGCGGGAAAAGACAACACCTCTTGCCATACTGTGCCGAAAAGAGTTATTATGATAGAGAATAAAATCAAAGGAGGCTGATCCCATGAGGCCGATACCGACGATTGAAGATCCGGAGCGCTATATAGACAGTGCGTTTGTGGATTCTGCGTTTATAGAATTGAAAAGCTGTGATCTGTGGGATGTGAAAATGCTGTATCCGATCCTACATATGGATCATGCGGAAGAGAACTGCTTCGTCCGTAAGGAGATGTATGAGAGGCTGGTGAAAGCGACGGGGAATCTGCCGGACGGTTACCGGTTCCGCATCTGGGATGCCTGGCGCCCCTTTGCGCTGCAGCATGAATTGTTTGAAAAGTATTCTGTGGACATCATCCGGGATTTTCATTTAGAAGAGCTGCCGGAGGCAAAAAGGAGGGCTGCGATCTGCAAATTTGTCTCGGATCCGGTACCGGATACAAAGGTGCCTCCCGCCCATACCACCGGAGGAGCCATTGATCTGACGCTTCTGGATCCGGAGGGCAGAGAACTCCCGATGGGGTGCGGTTTTGATGCTTTTACGGATAAGACTTGTGCAGCGTATTTTGAGGCACCGGAGCATGTACAGGGGGCAGAGGACGAACAGGTCCGTGAAAACCGCCGTTTGCTTTATTATGCTATGATAGATGCGGGATTTACCAATCTGCCGTCGGAATGGTGGCATTATGATTACGGTGACCGGTTCTGGGCATATTACATGCGGAAGCCCGCAATCTATGAGGGTGTATTTACGAGGGAGGAAATTCATGGATAATCAGAAACAAAAGAAGAAAAAAAGTGTGATGGACACCTTGTCCGCTACTATGGTACTGGTGCTGATCGCACTGTTGCTGGTATTTGTGGGATATACCTATCTGGCACTGAAGAACGGTTACACCTTGGATGACTTGATCGACAATATTGTGGGGAATCTCATCGGTGTGCTGGCAGCATTTCTGTTATTCGATATACTGAACAACAAGCTGACCCAGGATGCCTACGCCAGAGAGACCTCCCAGCAGATCACCAAGACGCTGATGGGAGAGCCGGAGATCCTGGATTCTTTCAGCGATGAAGATAAAAAGACTTTCCTGAAATCCACCATTACCTCCATGATAAAGGATGAAGATGCGGTGGATATGCTTTCTACCAATATGGAGAAATATTTTGACAGGGCAAGAGGCGCCAGGATCCGGAAAATGTTCGATTACACGATCAATCTGGAGCCGAATCTGACGGAGGAATATGTAAAAGCCGGTTTCCCCGGAGCCACAGACGGAAAGTATTACCTGATCGATGAGGAATTGAAGTTCAGCGTAAAGTGTCTGGGAGGAACAGACGAGAACTACGCGGGCGATGTGATCAGACTCGGTTTCGCCTATGATAAAAAGAGTCTCGACGGTGGTCTGTTGGAGACCGGGCAGGATGCGGATTTCACCAAGAGCATTTTCAATGAGGATCTGGTGGTGGAACCGGAAGCCGTGGACTTCATCAACAGTATTCCCGCGGATAAGGTCCGGGATGTGATCAATGACCTGTTCATGCCGATCTTGCGAATTGACAACAGCGGAGATAATGACGACGAAGCGCAGTTCGAAGTAGAGCGAAAGAGCAACGGATTTATCCTGAAATTCAAGCTGGATTTTGACCGCAACGAGGCAAGTGGGGAGCATCTGGTCAGCATCTATTTCAAGATGCCCCGGGTATGGAACTCTATTTTCGAGGTGACTCTGGTGGATCCGACCAAGGAGCCCCATATCAAGCTGAAATACAAGAACGGAATGGATGTCACTATGTATTCCTATCTCAATAAGGAAAGCACTGCCAATGTCGGAGCCTGCATCCAGAGAGCCGGACTCTATGACATTGCGATCAAGGACGAGTGGATCTACCCCAAGAGCGGTGTAATCTTCCATATTAAGAAGGCGTAGAATAAATATGAAACCAAGATCTCCCCAAAGTATGCAATTATATAAAATGCTCCTATCCCGCGGTTATCCGGAAGTTTTCTGTGATCTGGTGACGAAGAATCTGAATACGGATTTTACGGCGAGCCGTATGATCGGTTATCTGTGCCATTATTCTGATCTGCCGCCGGAGGAGATCGCGGACGAAATGCTGGCGATCTTAAGTGACCGCAATCGTATTATGCAGAAGAAAGAACTGGAAAGTAATAATGCGGAATGGAATCGTATTCTGATGCAGGAACTGGGGATTGATACAGGGGAGGATGATGATGGCGACATGGAAGATCCGACAGATTTTTGACGGTGATTACGGCTGTGAGGAACGCTTGCCCGGACAGGGACCGAAGGTATCGGTGACTCTTGTGGATGAATCCGGAGTTGAAAAATATGTCTCTGTGGAGGATAATTGGCTTACGGAACGGGGACTTACAGAGGGTTCCTTGTGGTCGGAGGATTTGACCATATAAAGATGATAGAGAGGCACTCAATATGGAACACATTACAAGAGACGAAGCATTCACTTTATTAAAAAAATACAATCAGGACCCTTTTCATATCCAGCATGCCCTGACCGTGGAAGCGGTGATGAAATGGTATGCAAAGGAACTGGGCTACGGCGATGACGCGGAATACTGGGGCATTGTGGGACTACTTCATGATATTGATTTTGAGTTATATCCGGAAGAGCATTGCCTGAAGGCTCCCGAGATGCTCAGAGAAGCCGGCGTGGGAGAGGATATCATTCATGGGGTAGTATCTCATGGTTACGGCATCACTGTAGGCTGTGGGGAGACGATCGGCGTTGCTCCGGAACATGAGATGGAGAAGGTGCTTTTTGCGACAGACGAACTGACCGGACTGATCTGGGCAGCAGCATTGATGCGTCCCTCCAAGAGTACGAAAGATATGGAATTAAAGTCCTTAAAAAAGAAATATAAGAGCAAAGGCTTCGCTGCCGGCTGCTCCCGCGAGGTCATCGAGCGTGGCGCTGAGCATTTGAGCTGGGATTTGGAGAAGCTTCTGACCATGACCCTGCAGGCCATGGCGGCAACCGAGGATGAGATTCAGGCAGAGATGGAGCAGTTATCATAGAAACGGGGTGCCGCCGGAGTTGTTTTTGGTTGCTATTGTGGTGGAATACGCTTATAATAAAAGCTTGTAGTATCAACGACTCTGAATTGAGGTTTTCAATGAATATAGTAGTAGACGGATATAATATATGTGTAAAAATAACCGGTACCGGCGATAAGACAGTCGTGATCTTACAGGGTTGGGGTACGGATCTGGGAGTGTATGATTCCGTAGCCGGTGTGATAGACGGCAGCAAATACCGTGTGATCCAGTTCGATTTCCCGGGCTTCGGCGGCAGCGATGAACCGAAGGAACCCTGGGATGTGGACGGATTTGCGGACTTTTTCTGCAAATTCATGGAAGTAATGCAGATAAAGAAGGCAACACTCATCGGTCATTCTTACGGCGGACGCGTGATCATCAAGCTGGCAGCCAGAGAGAGAATCCCTTTTGAAATCACGAATATTATCCTGATCGACAGCGCCGGTGTCCTGCCGGTGCGTACTACTGCGCAGAAATGGAAGATCCGCAAGTACAAGATTTTGAAGAAATTCCTGAACATGAAGCTGATCTATGCCATGTTCCCGGAGGTGATCGATGACTGGAGGAGCCGACAGGGATCGGCAGACTACCGCAATGCGACACCCATGATGCGTCAGTGTATGGTGAAGGCGATCAATGAGGATCTGACGGAGCTGCTTCCGAAGATCCGTCAGGAAGTACTGCTGATCTGGGGAGATCAGGATACGGCAACTCCTATCCGGGATGCACATATTATGGAAGAGAAGATACCCAACTGCGGTCTGGCAGTGATCCCGGGAACCGGTCATTTTTCTTTCCTTGAGAAACCGGCACAGTTCCGGGGAATTATGGAGGCATATCTGAAATGATCATACGTGTGCTGATAGCGGTCGTGCTTGCTGTTCCGGCATATTTTTATACCATGAGGTATAATATGCATATGTTCCAGCAGAACGGCTATAAGAATAAAGAACACCTTCACTGGCTGAAGAAGAAGTTCCGGCTGCAATGGATTCTCTATTTTGGTCTGGCACTGGGTATTGTAACCTGTGTGTTTCCTTACCTTGCCCTTGAAATCTTCGAGTATCTGGTACTGCTCGTGATCATCGTGGTATATCGTGCCATGAAGCGGATGAACACGAAGAAAAAGCTGGTGTATACCGCCCGGGTCAAGAGATTGCTCGCTACGGAGCTGATCCTTACGGCTGCGGTATTCGCTCTGGTGTGTGGATTGGGCGGAATGAAGCGGATCCCGGGACTGTGCCTGATCCTGGTATCTGTGAATCTGTTTCTGGATATTGTGGCTAATGTCATCAATCATCCCATGGAGGCGGGGATCAATCAGCATTATATCAATGATGCTGTGAGAAAGCTGAAAAGCGTCCCGGGACTTACCGTCATCGGTGTGACCGGCAGCTACGGCAAGACCAGCGTAAAGTTCTATTTGCAGACACTTTTACAGGAAAAATATAATGTGTTGGTGACTCCGGAGAGCTTTAATACTCCGATGGGAGTGGTGCGGACCATCCGAGGCTCATTGAAGCCCACCACGGAGATCTTCGTCTGCGAGATGGGTGCCCGCCATGTGGGCGATATCAAGGAAATCTGCGATATGGTGCATCCCGATCACGGTGTGATCACATCTATCGGACCGCAGCATTTAGAGACTTTTTTTAACATGGAGAATATTCAGAAGACGAAGTTCGAGCTGGCGGATGCCCTGCCGGAAGGCGGCATGCTGTTCTTGAACGGTGACAACGATTATATTCAGCAGCAGGCAGCTTCTCCCGCGTATGATCAGACCCCGGAGAAGATCTTCTATTATTCCGAAACGGAAGGGACAGGATATTGTGCCAAAGATGTGAAGGTATCCCAGTTAGGTACAGAGTTCACCGTAGTGACCCCGGACGGCGAGAGCGAGAGATTCCAGATGCGTCTCATCGGTGCCCACAATGTCATCAATGTGGTGGGGGCTATCGCAGTAGCTCATAAAATGGGTATGACGCTGCAGGAACTGCGGATCCCGGTACGCCGGATCGAGCCGGTGCCCCATCGTATGCAGATGCGGGAACACGGTCTCGTGACGATCATCGATGATGCTTACAATTCCAACCCCGTAGGTTCTAAGGCTGCGGTCGAGACGCTGGCCATGTTTGACGGTATCCGGATCCTGATCACGCCGGGCATGGTGGAACTGGGTGACAAGGAAGCGGAATACAATCATAAATTCGGTAACTACGCAGCGGATTGCTGCGATTACATCCTGTTAGTGGGCAGACGGCACACCGAGCCCATCAGGGAGGGCGTGTTGGAGAAGGGATTCCCGGAAGAGAAATGCCTGGTATTCGACAAGCTGGAGGAAGCTGTATCTTACGCCTATGCCATCAAAGGGCAGGGACATAAGTATATTTTATTAGAGAATGACCTGACGGATAACTATTAGACGACTCAGAGGCGATTTCGCGAAAGTGGTTCCGGATAGTTGACAGAGAGTAGTAAAATTCAGGAGGGAAAATAAATGAAGACAAGAGTAGCAATGCTGTTTGGCGGCAAGAGTGTAGAACACGAGGTATCTGTGATCTCCGGCATACAGGCTGTCATGAGCATGGACACAGACAAATACGAAGTGATCCCGGTCTATATGACCAAGCGTAATGAAATGTACATCGGTGAGGAGATCGGCAAGATCGAATCCTATAAAAATATCGACGAACTGTTGAAAAAATCCCAGAGAGTGATCATGACCAATGAGGATGGAAAGGTATTCCTGACGCCATTCCCGGTGAAGCTGTTCGGCGGGAAGAAACCGGTAGAGATCGACGTGGCTTTCCCCGTAGTCCACGGTACCAATGTGGAGGACGGCGCTTTCCAGGGTTACCTGAAGACCATGGGCATCCCCTTCGTGGGCTGTGATGTGACCGCATCCGCCATTGGTATGGACAAATACATCATGAAAGCTGTATTAAAGGAGTGTGATGTTCCGGTACTGGATGCACAGCTGTATACGCTGTCGGATTATGCACAGATAGAGACTCTCCTTGACAAAGTGGAAAAAGGACTGGGATATCCGGTGATCGTAAAACCGGTCAACTTAGGTTCCAGCGTAGGCATCAGTGTGGCTAAAAATCGTGTGGAGCTGACCCACTCCGTCGACGATGCGTTCAAGTATGCGACCAAAGTGCTGGTGGAGCACGCCATCACCAATTTACGTGAGATCAACTGCTCGGTACTGGGAGATGAGAATGACGCTATTGCTTCCGAGTGCGAAGAACCCCTGCACACCAAAGATATCCTAAGTTATGAAGATAAATACGTCAGCAATGCCAAGGGCAGCGGCTCCAAGGGCATGGCGAGCGTATCCCGCAAAATTCCGGCAGAACTGTCTCCGGAGAAGAGAGAAGAGGTGCGGGAACTGGCAGTCAGATCTTTCAAGGCGCTGGGCTGTAACGGTGTGTCCCGTATCGACTTTATGATTGACGAAGACAACGGCAAGCTGTATTTTAACGAGATCAATACCATCCCGGGATCTCTGGCATTTTATCTGTGGGAGCCGGTAGGAGTTCCTTACAAAGAGCTTCTGGATCGTATGATCCAGCTGTCTTTGAAGAGAGCCCGTACCGAGGAGAGACTGACCTTTACCTTTGACACCAATATCCTGAATTCCGCAAGCTTTGGCGGTTCTAAGGGTGGCAAATTGTAATAGCCGGTTTATGGATTTTATGATTATTTAATATATTTTTTAGCACTCACCTCTTGCGAGTGCTAATCTATAGTGATAATATAATCTCTGTAAGAGGAACAAGCGACTGCAGCAGCAGACAATTGTTTGAAAAGAGATGTGAAGTGGTCAGCCGCGCAGGGAACTGTGTGGCTGATTTTTACATGGAGAACGTCTTGGTTGTGTGGCTCACCGGTTGGGCAGAATGGAGGGAATATGACGAAGACAACAAAAAGAGATTATTATGAAGTACTGGGTGTCAGCAAGACAGCGGACGCCGCAGCGATAAAAAAAGCATACCGGAAACTGGCGAAAAAATACCATCCGGATACCAATGCAGGAGACCCTGTGGCAGAGGAGAAGCTGAAGGAAGTCAACGAAGCTTACGATGTGCTGGGGGATGAAAAAAAGAAGAAACTATATGATACTTATGGTTTTGCTGCTTTCCAGGAGGGATTTAACGAGGAGGCAGCCAAACAGTATCAGGAGCAGTTTAAGAACGGAGGCGGCTTCGGCACCGATGGATTCGGCGGCTTTGGCAACGGCACGTTCCATTACAGCACCGGAGGAAGCGGTTTCGGTACCGGGGATTTCGGTGGCTTCGGCGGGGATGAGGATATTTTTGACAATCTGTTCGGTCAGTATTTCAAGGGACAGAAAGGCTCCGGACGGGGCAGCCGGGCGAACTACCGCAGCAAAGGTCAGGATGTGGAATCCGGCATCACCATCAGTTTTGACGAAGCAATGCATGGCTGCGACAAGACCTTTACCTTAAGAGATCCGGCTACCGGCAAGTCCGAATCCGTGCAGGTGCACATTCCGGCAGGTATCGATACCGGTAAAAGTATCCGTCTGAAAGGTAAGGGCGGTGAAGGTTACTCCGGCGGTGAGAGCGGTGACCTGTATCTGAAGGTGACGGTACAGGAGAAGCCGGGCTGGGAGCGTAGAGGACAGGATCTGTATACCACAGTCAATATCCCCTATACTACTGCAGCCCTGGGCGGCGAGATCCGTGTGCCCACGTTGTACGGCGATGTCATGTGCAAAGTGAAGGAAGGTACGCAGTCCGGCAGCAAGATCCGTCTGAAAGGCAAGGGTGTGGTATCCATGAAGGATAAAAATGCCCACGGCGATCAGTATGTCGTGATCCAGATTCAGGTGCCTAAGAATCTGACCCCGGCAGCAAAAGAAAAATTACAGGAATACAAGAAGGTCAGTGGATTTTGATCCACTGGCCTTTTGTGTTTTTTGATAAATGATAAAATTTTTCATTAAACGAAAAAAGCTGGAAATAGGAAAAACAGGTGCTTATAATATTCATTCATAAATAGAATAAACAAAAGACTTCATACAGGAGGAAATGAATTATGTTGAAATGTTTAAAAAAGATTGATAAAGCAAAAACCGGTATTTTCGCAGCAGGCGTTCTGTTCGGAACCGCAGGTATCAAAGTACTGTCCAGCAAGGATGCGAAGAAGCTGTACACCAACTGCACCGCAGCTGTTCTGCGCGCAAAAGAGTGTGTCATGAAGACTGCGACCACTATCCAGGAGAACGCAGAGGATATCTACGCAGAAGCTCAGCAGATCAACGAGGACAGAGCAGCACAGGCAGCAAAAGAGTATGCTGGTGAAGCAGAAGCAGCAGAGACTGCAACAGAAGAATAATCCCTTCATGAAAGCAGGCATAAATTATGAGATTTGTGATCAAGCATGAGATAAAGGGGAGACTCAGGGTTCACATTTTACAGAGCCGCATGAGCTTTGCGCAGGCAGATACACTGCAATACTATCTGGACGGACAGAAGAATATTGTCAGTGCCAAAATTCAGGAGCGCACCCTGGATGTCACGGTAGTCTATACCGGTTCCAGGGAGGAAGCACTGAAGACACTGGAGAATTTTACGTATCAGGGTACGGAAGTGCCGGAGAACTATCTTGCTAATTCCGGCAGAGAGATGAACCGGGAATATAAGGATCAGCTGATCAATAAAGTAGTAATGCATTATGGGATCAGGCTGTTTCTGCCCATGGATATCCGTTCCGTGATCACCACAGTGAAGTCTTTCAAATATCTCTGGCACGGCGTGAAGACTCTGGCGAAGGGCAAGATCGAAGTACCGGTACTGGATGCCACTGCTATCGGTGTATCTGTGCTGCGTGGTGATTACAACACCGCAGCCTCTGTGATGTTCCTGTTAGGCATCGGTGAGATTTTGGAGGAGTGGACGCACAAAAAGTCTGTCGGTGATCTGGCGAGGAGCATGTCCTTAAACATTGACAAGGTATGGGTTGTGAGTGATGGACAGGAGATCCTGGTGCCGTCCACATCCATTAAGCCAGGAGATCTGGTAAGGATCCACATGGGCAATGTGATTCCTTTCGACGGTACAGTGACGGATGGAGAAGGTATGGTGAATCAGGCATCTCTGACCGGAGAATCCGTTCCGGTGAGAAAAATTCCTGGTGGAACTGTCTATGCCGGAACTGTGGTAGAAGAAGGTGAACTGACTATCTGTGTGAAAGAAAACGGCGGCTCCAGCAAATATGAGAAGATCATGACCATGATCGAGGAATCCGAGAAGCTGAAATCCTCTCTGGAGGGTAAGGCAGAGCACCTGGCAGATAAGCTGGTACCCTATACTTTCTTAGGCACCGGTCTGGTATGGCTGTTCACACGGAATGTGACCAAGGCATTATCCGTGCTGATGGTGGATTTCTCCTGCGCATTGAAGCTGTCTATGCCGTTAGCGGTATTGTCTGCGATCCGTGAGGCAAGCACCTACGAGATCACGGTGAAGGGCGGCAAATACTTAGAGGCTATGGCAGATGCCACGACCATCGTATTTGACAAGACCGGAACCCTGACCAAGGCACAGCCTACCGTGGCGGATGTGGTATCCTTTAACGGACAACCCGCAGAGGAACTGCTTCGGATCGCTGCCTGCCTGGAGGAGCATTTTCCTCATTCCATGGCAAAGGCAGTGGTGCGGGAAGCAGCCCGCAAGGAACTGGTACATGAAGAGCTGCATACCAAAGTGGAATATATCGTAGCCCATGGAATCTCTTCTACTCTGGACGGCAAGAAGATCATCATCGGCAGCTATCATTTCGTATTTGAGGATGAGCAGGCACAGATCCCGGAGGGCAGACAGGAGCTGTTCGATCAGCTGCCTGAGGAATACTCCCGCCTGTATATGGCAATTGACGGCAAGCTGGCTGCAGTGATCTGCATCGAGGATCCTCTCAGAGAAGAGGCTCCGGAGGTCATCCGACAGCTGAAGAGTCTCGGAATCCACAAGGTAGTCATGATGACAGGAGACAGCGACCGTATCGCTGGGGCAATTGCGGGTACCGTCGGCGTGGATGAGTATTATTCCGAGGTGTTGCCGGAGGACAAAGCAAGGTTCGTGGAGCAGGAGAAGCAGGCGGGTCATAAAGTCATTATGATCGGTGACGGCATCAACGATTCCCCGGCATTGTCTGCGGCAGATGTTGGTATTGCCATCAGCGAGGGCGCACAGATCGCCAGAGAGATCGCCGATGTCACCATCGGTGCGGACAATCTGTATGAAGTAGCTACCCTGAAGGAATTGAGCAACTCTCTGATGGAGCGGATCCATAAAAATTATCGCATGATCGTAGGGATCAACACCGGACTGATCATTTTAGGTGTGGCAGGAATCATTCCTCCCACTACGTCCGCTCTTCTGCATAATACATCTACCCTGTGGATCAGCACCAAGAGCATGAAGAACCTTTTGGATAGAGAAGAAGCATAAAAAGAGAAAAAGCAAAGGCCATTGTGAGAGAAAAAGAGAACTCCTCGCAATGGCTTGTGTTTTACTTTATAGTAAGTTGCTGCTAACTAAAAAATGTAATACAAAAAAGTGTAATACAATTTGAATAGAATGTACGGTACTTTTGTAGGAATTATATGTTGCATATTTGCAGATGCTTGTATATAATGATATAGTAATTCCTAGTTGGACGCTAGAGATAGGAGGAAGTATATGTCAGAACAATTATTACAGGTGCGTAACTTGTCCGTAAGTGTAGAGGACAAGCCCATCCTTCATGGAATAGATTTAGAGGTTCGTCCCGGAGAGACCCATGTCCTCATGGGACCAAACGGTGCGGGCAAATCCACACTGGGTTACACCATCATGGGAAGTCCCCGTTATGAGGTGACCGGTGGTGAGATCCTGTTCAAAGGGAAGGAATTATTAGAGGAAACTGCAGACCAGAGAGCGAAGGACGGTATTTTCCTATCCTTCCAGAATCCCCTGGAGGTACCCGGAGTATCGCTTCGGAATTTCATCCGTAATGCCGTGGAACAGAGGAGCGGTTCCCGCATCAAGCTGTGGACCTTCAAAAAGGAACTGGAGCAGGCAATGGAAGTATTGCAGATGGATCCTTCCTACGGGGACCGTGATCTGAACGTGGGATTCTCCGGCGGTGAGAAGAAAAAGGCAGAGATCTTACAGTTACTTATGTTAAAACCCTCTCTGGCAATCTTGGATGAGACCGACTCCGGACTGGATGTGGATGCGGTACGTACGGTATCCAAGGGTGTGGAAGAGTACCAGAAGGACAAAAAGGGTGCGCTGTTGATCATCACCCACAGCACCAGAATTTTAGAGTCTCTCCATGTGGATAAGACCCATGTACTGGTGAACGGTAAGATCGTGGCATCCGGCGACGCTTCCCTGGTAGACGAGATCAACGAGCGTGGTTTCGAGCGTTTTCTGGAAGCATAAGGAGGTTGACGATCTGAATGAGTGAACGTGAAAAGACATACGTGGAAGACGTCAACAGAAGCATTTATGATATCCGTAACGAGGAGAAGGACGTCTATCGTATTAAAAAGGGACTGACTCCCGATATTGTGGCGGAGATTTCCGAGAAAAAGAAGGATCCCGCATGGATGGCAAATTTCAGATTACAGTCTCTGCAGATCTATAATGAGATGGAAGTTCCCGACTGGGGTCCCTCTATTGAGGGCCTGAACATGGAAGACATCGTAACCTATGTAAAACCTAATACCCATATGAGTGCCAAATGGTCCGAAGTGCCGGAGGACATCAAGGATACCTTCGAAAAATTGGGGATCCCACAGGCGGAGCGGAAGTCCCTCGCCGGTGTGGGGGCACAATATGATTCCGAGCTGGTATATCACAATGTCAGAGAAGAAGTGGCAGCCCAGGGCGTAGTCTATACCGATATGGAGAGTGCCCTGAACGGGGAATATGCGGATATGGTGCGGAAACATTTCATGAAGCTGGTAACACCCAGAGATCACAAATTCGCAGCGCTGCACGGTGCTGTGTGGTCCGGTGGTTCCTTCGTATATGTTCCCCCCGGAGTGTCCGTGACGATTCCCTTACAGTCCTATTTTCGACTGAACGCACCGGGAGCCGGACAGTTCGAGCATACCCTGATCATTGTGGACGAGGGTGCATACCTGCATTTTATCGAAGGCTGTTCCGCCCCGAAGTACAACGTGGCGAACCTCCATGCCGGCTGTGTGGAGCTGTTCGTGGGGAAAAATGCAAAACTGCGTTACTCCACCATTGAGAACTGGTCCAAGAACATGTACAATCTGAATACCAAGCGGGCGTTGGTGGAAGAAGGCGGTACCATAGAATGGGTATCCGGTTCCTTCGGATCCCACGTATCCTATCTGTACCCCATGAGCGTGCTGAACGGTAAGGGAGCGAGAGCGGAATTTACCGGTATTACTTTCGCCGGAGCCGGACAGAATCTGGATACCGGTACGAAAGTGGTTCACAATGCACCGGAGACCACTTCTTATATCAACACGAAGTCCATCTCCAAGGATGGCGGGATCAGTACGTTCCGAAGCTCCGTGGTAGTGAAGAATAGTGCGGCAAAGAGTAAATCCGCCGTATCCTGTCAGTCCCTGATGCTGGACGACAAGTCCCGTTCCGATACCATCCCGGCGATGGATATCCGTACCCAGGATGCCGATATCGGGCATGAGGCGAAGATCGGCAGGATCAGCGACGAGGCAGTGTTCTATCTGATGTCCCGCGGTATCTCCGAGGAGGACGCCAGAGCCATGATCGTCAGCGGCTTCGCGGACAATGTATCGAAGGAACTGCCGTTGGAATATGCGGTAGAGATGAACAACCTGATCCGCCTGGAGATGAAAGGCAGCATCGGGTAAAGGGAGGACAGAATATGGAAAAAGAATATAATATGACCATCAACCGACTGCCCTCTAAGACATGGAACTGGCTTCGTATGAATGAGACGCAGTTGGAGAAAATAGAGATCCCCGCGGCCGGAGAGGCAAAAGTCACTCTGCCGGAGAAGATAACGACTGCTGAAAACGAAGGCTCTAAGCCCTGGAATGCGGATTTTGCAGGGATTGCCTCCGGTATGGGGGAAGATATGGACGGTCTGCTTGCCGCAGCGGGAGTAAAAGCAAAACATTATGAGGTGCCCGCGGATGTGACAGAGGTGCAGCCGTTACTGCTTGATTATGCCTATGCACAGAACAGCTTACAGGCGGGAGCTGTAGCGGTAAAAGCAGGTAAAAACAGTGAGATCACCGTGATCGAGGACTTTGCTTCCGACAGGGAGGCGTCAGGTCAGGCAGCGGTATCCACCAGACTGTATCTGGAAGAAGGCGCGAAACTCCGGCTGATCCAGGTGCAGAGACTGGGCAGTGAGTTTACTTTTATGAATGATATCGGTGCCCTGTGTGAGGAGAAGGCTTCCCTGGAAGTGATCCAGCTGATCCTGGGCGGGAAGAATACCTACCTTGGATGCAAGACCACTCTGCAGGGCAGAGAGAGCAGCATGAATGCCGATACCGCTTATATTGTAGACGGCGAAGGCAGACTGGATATGAATTATGTGGCTCTGCATGAGGGGAAAAAGACCCAGAGTAATATGCAGGCCGGAGGCGTGTTAAGAGATCATGCCTTCAAATTATACCGCGGCACCATTGACTTCAAATGGGGTGCCAAGGGTGCAGTAGGCAATGAAAAAGAGGACGTACTGTTATTGTCCAATGATGTGGTGAACCAGACCATTCCCCTGATCCTCTGTGCGGAGGAAGATGTGGAAGGCAATCACGGCGCCACCATCGGTAAGCTGGATGATGAGCTGCTGTTCTACTTAGAGAGCCGCGGCATGAACAGAGAGCAGATCTATGAGATGATGGCGATGGCGAAGGTGGATGCGGTCTGCCGTAAGATCCCTGACGCTTCCACACAGGCAAAGGTACAAAAGTTCCTGGGCAGAGCCGTGGAAGAAGAGGAAGCGTAAAGAGTAAGATAACAGGAGGAAGTATGAGTATTTCAGTCAACGAGATCCGCAAGGATTTTCCTCTGCTGGAGAATCAGAAAGTGATCTATCTGGATACCGCAGCGACTTCACAGAAGCCGGCCTGTGTCCTGGAAGCAGAGCGGGAATTTTATGAAAAATACAATGCCAATCCCCTGCGCGGATTATACGAGCTGGGAGAGGCGGCAACCGAAAAGTACGAAGAAGCCAGAGAGACAGTCCGGGGATTTATCAACGCAAAAGAAGCGGCGGAGATCATCTTCGTCCGCAATGCCACGGAAGGTTTAAACCTGGTGGCGTACAGTTTCGGCTCCCTGGTACTGAAACCGGGAGATGAGATCCTGGTGAGCATTATGGAGCATCACAGCAATCTCCTGCCCTGGCAGCAGGCGGCAGCCAGGACCGGAGCAGTGGTGAAGTATCTGGAGTGCACCGAAGACGGAAAATATACCGAGGAAGCTTTTCAGGAGGCACTGAGCGACCGAACGAAGATCGTTGCCATGACCCAGATATCCAATGTGCTGGGCTGCAAAAATGATATCAAGCGTTTTGCACAGCTGGCACATGAGGCAGGCGCTTATTTCGTGGCAGACGGAGCCCAGAGCGTGCCCCATATGGCAGTGGACGTACAGGATCTGGATGTGGATTTTCTGGCATTTTCCGGGCATAAAATGTACGCTCCCATGGGAATCGGTGTGTTATATGCGAAGAGAGAGCTGTTAGAGCAGATGCCCCCGTTTTTATGCGGTGGAGAAATGATCGATTCCGTCAGCCGTACAGGAGCTGTGTGGGCAGAGGTGCCTCATAAGTTCGAGGCAGGTACGGTGAACGGTGCCGGTGCTTATGCCCTCGCAGAGGCTATCCGTTATGTGCAGAAGATCGGCTTTGATTTCATCGAAGAGAGAGAAGCAAAGCTGACAAAACTGCTGATGGATGGGATGAAGGAGATCCCTGCGGTGCATATTTTAGGATCACAGAAAGCGGAGGATCATCACGGTATCGTGACATTTAAGCTGGACGGCGTGCATCCCCATGATGTGGCATCTGTTTTAGATGCAGATCACATCGCAGTCCGGGCGGGACATCACTGCGCCCAGCCGTTACTACAGCACCTGAAAGTGTTGTCTACCACCAGAGTGAGTTTGGGCGTCTACAATACGGAAGAAGAGATACAGGCATTTTTAACAAGTCTTGCCGGGATAAGGAGACAGATGGGCTATGGAGAATAAAACGTTTTATAATGAGATCCTGACGGAGCACAACCTGCATCCGTATCACAAGCACAAACTGGAGGATGCGAACCTGGTGTTAGAAGGTGTCAATCCCAGCTGCGGCGATGATATTTTTCTGGAACTGAAGGTGGAGGACGGTGTAGTCGTGGACGGTGCCTTTGAAGGAGACGGCTGTGCCATCTCCCAGGCTTCCGCGGACATGATGTTGGAACTGGTCATTGGTAGAAGTAAGGAAGAGGCACTGCATCTGGCAGATCTGTTCCTCAAGATGATCAAGGGAAGTATCACCGATGAAGAGAAGGATGAGCTGGAGGAAGCCTCCGTATTGCAGGATATCGCCCACATGCCTGCCAGGGTAAAATGCGCGGTGCTTGGCTGGCATACTATGCAGGAATTATTGAAAACAGAAGAAAAATAGCTGATAAAAAGATAAAGATACATCTTGCACGCCCTTTTTGGATACGCTACAATGAAAAAAGAAGTGTAAGAAAAGCGGGGGGCTGTGCATGTTCCACATAGAGCTTATCATTGAATTCCTGGAAAACGTGCTGAATAATATTGTCCAGGTGGCAATACTGTTCTTTGAATTTGTCGGAGTGATCGTTATTATTCTCTCCGGTCTGAAAGGGTTTTATAATTATGTGCGGCGGGTGCCGGATATGAAGATCACCCTGGCGCAGGGGCTTGCTATAGGGCTGGAATTCAAGTTGTGCAGTGAGATCCTTAAGACCGTTATTGTCAGAGACTGGAAGGAGATCGTTACCGTAGCCGGTATCATCGGACTTCGTGCGGCACTGACCTTCCTGATCCATTGGGAGATTAAGGAAGAGAAGAATCATTCCTAAAAATCGGCAGCTGATGAAAATCGGCTGCTTTTTTTAGAATGATTTCCGGTTACCCAACAAAAGTCAATAAGTTTATCCAGATAAAGAGATTAAATTTGTAATGGTATATAGGTTAAATTTGCACCTTGGAAAAAAGCTGTCAGAGGACTAACATATAACGATAAAGTATGTATTTATAAAAAAAGTGTAAAGAAATGCTAAAAAATCCGTTGCATTTGACACTTCGACGTGCTAAAGTCATCAATAGCATGAACGTAAATGTAATCGATTACGCATGCTTAAAAGGAAAGCAGAATGGAATTACAAAAGACACTTACTCCCGGGGAAGCGCTGGAACGCGTCCTGCGATCTTATCAGACCTACTACAATATCAAAACAGAGGCTGTAGAACCGCCATTCGCAGCCGAAGCAATCTTCGGATCCCATAATGAGCAGTATTTTCTGATCAAGAAAGCCAAGGTGGCAGATATTGACACCAGCGAGACAGTGTATTTTGCCACAGAAGAATCTTTATCTAAGGAACGCCTTCTGGAACTGGACGCTATCGCCTGGGAGCGGGGAACTGCAAATGTGCAGCCGTCTTCCAATCACAGGAACAGTGATGTCGTCCTGATCATTCTGACCGCTCATGCCGGGGAGGATGCTCTCGCACAGGTGAAAAAGTGCAGGCATTATCAGAGTTATCTCTGGGGATTCCATGGCTGGAGCAATTATCGTCTGATTGTCGCCGAGCTGTCTTCGGGTCGGATCGTCCACAACCGCCACGGACAGATTCTGAAGAAACTCGTAAAAAAGGCAATGATAAATTAAATCTGTGTATTAAGAAAAGGAGAAACACAAATGACAGCATTATTAATTGTTGTAGCCGCTATTGTACTGTTGTTTATCGGCTATGTGTTCTATGGCTCCTGGCTGGCAAAACAGTGGGGCATCGATCCTACCAAGAAGACTCCTGCAATTGAGAAGGAAGATGGTGTGGATTACGTTGCAGCTAAGCCTGCCGTACTTATGGGTCATCATTTTTCATCTATCGCCGGAGCAGGCCCGATCAACGGACCGATTCAGGCTTCCATCTTCGGATGGGTTCCCGTATTCCTGTGGTGTATCATCGGTGGTATTTTCTTCGGCGGTCTGCAGGACTTCGGATCTTTATTCGCATCTATCAGACATGACGGTAAATCTGTAGGTGAGATCATTGAGGATTCCATGGGATCCAGAGCTAAGAAGCTTTTCATCATCTTCGCACTTCTGGTGCTGATCCTGGTAATCGCTTCCTTCGTTAACATTGTGGCAGGTACTTTCCTGACCCTGGCGGATGATGCCGGCAAGACCGCTTTCGGTTTTGTGACCAATCCTACCGGTAATCAGTCTACCGCAATGATCTCTCTGCTGTTCATCGTTCTGGCTGTTATTTATGGTTATGTGACCAACAGAATGGGCGTTAAGACTCTGCCCGCTACCATCGGTGGTATCATCGGTATCGTAGCTATTACTGTTTTAGGTCTGAATGTTGGTTTTGCTATGAACCGTATCGCATGGATCGTATTTGTAGGTGTATACATCGCAGTGGCTTCTCTGGTTCCCGTATGGATCCTGTTACAGCCCCGTGATTACCTGTCCAGCTTCCTGCTGTATGCTATGATCGGTCTGGCATTCATCGGTGTCGTTGCCGGTGCTTTCACCGGTACTGTCGCATTCGATATCCCCGCTTTTACCAGCTGGGAGCCCAAGGCAGGACAGACATTGTTCCCTATGTTGTTCATCACCGTAGCATGTGGTGCATGTTCCGGTTTCCACAGCCTGATCGCTACCGGTACTTCTTCCAAGCAGTTAGCGAACGAGAAGGATGCCAAGGCTATCGGTTACGGCTCCATGCTGATCGAGTCTGCTCTGGGTATCATCGCGCTGGTAGCAGTCGGTGCAGTATATCAGAAGTATTTAAACGGTGAGTTCGGATCTCCCGCGGCTGCATTCGCTGCAGGTATTGCATCCATGTTCGGTACCGAGACCTCCAAGGCATACGGTACGATCTACGCACTGCTCACACTGTCTGTATCCGTATTCGCACTGACCAGTCTGGATACCGGTACCCGTCTGAGTCGTTTCATGTTCTCCGAGCTGTTCCTGAAGGAAGGCGAAGCTACTTACAAGGATGCCAAGGGCGCACGTAAGGTGCTGGCTCATCCTCTGTTCGGTACGGTATCCATGGTACTGATCGGCTGTATCCTCGGCGGTCTGTCCTTAAGCCAGATCTGGGGTCTGTTTGGTGCAGCGAACCAGCTGCTCGCAGGTATCGCTCTGATGGCAGTAGCTGCATGGCTGGGTGAAGTTGGTAAGAACAACAAGATGTTCTTCTTCCCTATGGTATTCATGCTTGCTGCAACCCTGACCAGCCTGGTGATCACCGTGATCAACAAGTGCAAGGCGATCGGTGCCGGCACTGCTGCATGGGGTGACTGGTTCCAGCTGTTCTTCGCAGCTGCAATGGCAGTTCTGGCAATCTTCCTGGTAGTGGAAGGTGCACAGACCTTCGTTAAGCAGATGAAAGAAAAGAAAGCGAAAAAGGCTGCTTAATCAGAGAAACAAAAGAAAAATAAAAGAAATCCCGGAGACTGTGAAAGCCTTCGGGATTTTTAGTTCTATCTTTTAATGTTCGAAGAAGGCAACCGCTACAGCTCCGGGGCCTACATGGGTTCCGATGGTGGCTCCCAGAGTGCTGATGGGAAGTTCCTTTGCGTAATCCTTCCACAGATGTTCGCTGTCGTGAATGTATTTTTGTAACAGCTCATCACTCAGACCGGTATAACCCAGACAGAAAGGGCGGGAGAAATCCACACCGTCAGCTTTTTCTATCTCACGGATCAGGAAGTTACTGCCGTTTTTGGAACCGCGGGCTTTCCCGAGCATAATGATCTCACCGTCTGAGACAGCGACCACAGGCTTGATGGCCAGTGCACCGCCGATGAATGCCACGGTAGAGGAGATACGTCCGCCTTTTTTCAGGTATTCCAAGGTGTCCAGAAGTCCCATGGTGTGGATCTTGGATTTCTCCTTTTCGAGAATGCTGACAATTTCTTCTGCGGATTTCCCCTGATCCTTTAATTGCAGACCATACTCTACCAGAATGCGTTCTCCTATGGTGGCATTCATACTGTCTACGACGAATACCTTACCCTCATAATCTTCAGCAGCGATCCGGGCACTCTGGCAGGTGCCGGACAATTTACCGGAGATGGTGATCACGATGACGGTCTCCCCCGCGGAGACTGCCTGCTCATAAGCGTCTTCAAAGACAGCGGGAGATACCAGGCTGGTGGTGGGGAGAGTGTCACATTCGATCAGCTTTTCGTAGAATTCTCTGTGACTGATGGTGACTCCGTCAGCATATTCGTCATCGCCGAAGCGGATGTGAAGCGGCAGGATGGTGACATCCTCCCTGGGGTGGTTCATATCAGATGCGGAGTCTGTGATAAAACGTATTTTTTCCATGATAATATTCCTATTCTTTTTATTATAGTTTGGCAGCTAAATGTTTCTTCCTGCTCATTTTTTTTGTGGATGCTCGGAAGGGAACTCAGCAAGGTACTGTTCCAGATTATGGGAGATCCTCTCCAGGGAATCGTAGAGATTCACCCGCTGTTCCTCTGTCATGCCGTCTCCGCCGTGAGCCAGTGCAGAGTAGATCCGGGAACCGATTTTTTTGACTACAGTGCTGCCTTCCTCGGTCAGATAATATAAAGTACGGTAGGAACGCTTGTTTTCCGGCAACTCACAGGACACCAGGCCTTTAGCACTTAACTGGCTTAATGTCCGGGAAATGGCAGCCTTATCTTCCTTACAAAGCTCTGTCAGCTGTGTGGCAGTCAGCCCCTCCGGATGTTTTCCCAGGTGATACAGACACATAGTGTAACCTGCTTTTAAGTCTAATTGCCCCATTTCCAGTTCTTTTAATTTCTGCAGATAACGGTGCAATTCCGTGATCGATACAACGAATCTTTCAAAACGATCCTGCATGGACAATCCTCCTGTAAAATGTTGATGAAACAACAACTCTATGAAGTGTAACACATGGATGTTGACAAGTCAACAGCCAAAAAGTTTGATAAATAGTTGACAATCTCAAAAAATCGCGCTATATCTAATTGAAAAGGGGACAGATAATAATAAACAATACCTAGCGGAAAGGAAGATTTTTATGGTTAAGAAATTGATCCTGGTAACATCACCGCCCGCCTGCGGAAAAACTTATATTTCCAAAGCTTTGGCGAAGAGACTGCAGCATGTGGTATATCTGGACAAGGATACTTTGATCACATTGTCAAAACAGATCTTTGTAGTAGCGGGACAGCCTTATGACAGAAGCAGTGACTTTTTTGAAAAAAATATCCGTGACTATGAGTACGAGTGTGTTGTGGATCTGGCTATGGAAGCATTGGATTATGACGATATTGTATTGATCAATGCCCCCTTTACACAGGAAATCCGGGATATGGATTATATTCATAATCTGAAAGCCAAACTTGCAGAGAAAAATGCAACGCTGGTGGTCGTATGGGTGGAAACATCTCCGGAGATCGTACATGAGCGTATGATCGCCAGAAATTCCGATCGAGATACCTGGAAGCTGACACACTGGGATGAGTATATTGCATCCTGTGATTTCTCCATTCCGGAGAATCTGGATGATCCTAAGGAGAAGGATGATCTGATCCTGTTCCAAAATAATAATGAAGAAGAATTTGAAGCATCCATGCAGAACTGTCTGCATATCCTGGAAGAGGCCATGAAGGGCTAGAGATATCCGGCATGTATGGATTGTGCTGTGCACCGGTTTATGCTATGCTGAATACAGATCGCATATAATAGTAGAATGTATCTGTATAAAGTGAGGAAGCACAGTATGCTCAGACCTAGTATCGGTATTGACTGGGACGATGTCACCGCCCCGTTTAACAGCATAGCCATCCGTATGGCAAATGAAAAATATCATCCGGAGAAGCCTTATCGCCTGGAAGAGATCACTTCCTGGGCCAATGAGGGAAGAACTTCGGTGATCAAAGAATTTTATAACGATCCCGAGCTGTACAGCCGGCAGATTCCCACGGAGGAGACAAAGCGTGGGATCCGCCGGCTGATGCAGATTGCGGATGTTTTTTTTATTACGGCGGTATCGCCGCATTTTATGGGAGTGCGGGCAGAGCAGATCATGACGCAGTTCCCGGAGCTTCCACCGGAGAATATTATATTGGGAAGTGCGAAAGACCGTGTACATTTTGATATTGTACTGGATGATGCCATTCACAATATTTTGGACAGCAAGGCAGAGTATCCGGTGTTGATGCGGAAGCCATGGAATGCCAAAATGACAGGGCTCCTGTCTGTGAATACCATGGCGGAATTCGTGTCGCTGGTGCGTCAGATCATGAAAGCCTCCACTTCAAAGCCGGAGAAGATCACCGCTCCGGCGGTACTTGCACTGGTGGGGCCTTCCGGCTCCGGGAAACGTGAGATCACAGAAGCTCTGTGCGGCAGCAAAGGTGGAAATACGACAGAGAATATCCGCGCGGAGCAGTTGTTTGTGCGCCCGGTGAATTATTGCACGGAACCGGAACGTCACGGACACCGGTATGTTTCGGAAGAAGCCTTCGACCGGATGGATTTTTTTGAAAAAACAGCTTATGCGGGAGTACGTTACGGAACGAGAAAAGAAGATATCCGTGAGCTGCTGGATCAGGGGAAGTTTGCTGTGATCCCGGTGGATATGTGCGGCGCTATCGCCATGAAACGGTCTTTTCCCACGCACATTATATACGTGGCGCGCGACAAGGAAAAGCTGATTGCCGACATCATAGAATCTGACTACGACACCGAGGAGAAGACCTTGAGGATCCTGTCCATTGATGCGGAAAAACGCAACCGGAAAATCTGCGATCATGTCATTCATAATGATACCATAACCGGTGATTTTGTCAGCGGTGCGGAAGAGCTCAGAAAGCTGATCATGCCGGAAAGTGAAAAATGATGAGAAATATAGGAACAGTGTTGTCTGGAAACAAGATTTGGATAGGTAAAATCCAGATAGAGAAAGAGCAGGGCTGGAATCAATGGAAGAAAAACAGCTGAAATACTATAAAATGCATCATGACCTGGAGGAGCAGATCCACCGGGGAGAACTGCGGGCGGGGGATCGTGTGCCTTCTGAGAACCAACTGGCGGCTGCTTATCAGGTGAGCCGTCAGACTGTCCGGAAAGCACTGGCGATCCTGGAACAGGAAGGATATATTTATGCAATGCATGGAAAAGGAACCTTTGTATCGGAGCGGTTACGTCCCGGACATAAATCCCACAATATAGCTGTAGTGACCACTTATCTGTCAGATTATATTTTTCCGAGGGTCATTCAGGGGATTGATGATGTCCTCACGGCTGAAGGCTATAGTATTCTGCTGAAAAATACCCACAATTCCAGAAGCCAGGAAGCCAGATGTCTCGAAGAGCTGTTGCAGAAGGACATCGACGGAGTCATCATCGAACCCAGTAAAAGCCAGATCAGCTGCAGGCATCTGCATTTATATGAACAGCTCGAAAGCTATGGAATCCCTTACGTGTTCATACAGGGCTGCTTCGACCGGATGGAGGACAGACCACAGGTGCTGATGGATGACTGCAGGGGCGGATATATGATCACAAAGTATCTGTTAGACAATGGGCACCGTAGTATTGCCGGAATCTTCAAGGCGGATGACATCCAGGGGCAGAACCGCCATCGCGGCTATGTGCAGGCATTACAGGAAGCGGGTATGCTCTACGATCCCGATAAGGTGATATGGTTCCATACGGAGGATAGAAAGGTACATCCCCGGGAAGGAATTCTGCGTCTACTGGCAAAGCGGATTTCACTGGATGCCGTCGTATGCTATAACGATCAGATTGCTATGCAGATCATTCCGGCACTGGCCTCCCGCGGGATCCGTGTTCCGGAGGATATTTCTGTCACCGGCTATGACAACTCATGCATGGCCATGGGAGATGGTTTTCACCTCACGACCATCGTGCATCCCCAGGAAAAACTGGGGGAGATGGCTGCACAGCTGCTGCTGTCTCTTCTGCAGGGCGAGATTTTACAGCCGGAGGAGAGAAGAATTCTCATCCAGCCGGAGCTCGTGGTGGGAAACTCCTGCTGCAGTAGATTGAGAGTTAATTAAATACATTGGCAAAATCCACGAACTCCCGGAGCATGCGATACACATGTCTCG
>ERZ1034753.87-NODE-87-length-32989-cov-27.753628_pt1 | contig 32989 bp, 25 predicted proteins | sample MGYA00520702_ERZ1034753 | MGnify/ENA primary metagenome ERZ1034753 (study PRJEB33766, sample SAMN09781700) | gut metagenome | biome: gut microbiome | host: Homo sapiens | place: Madagascar | study: EMG produced TPA metagenomics assembly of the PRJNA485056 data set...
CAGCAAAACGGTGATAAATAGTGTAAAGTTCATAAAAATTGTTATAACGTTATTTATTTAATTGCTTCTAAGCGGGTGCAAAGGTAACAAATAATTCTGAAAGAAAAGAAATTAAAAGTGTTAAATGTTAAAATGAGGGCAAAATTTATACCGCAGAAAGGCTCTGTTCAAGTCATTTCGTAAATATTGCTTATTTTTCGTTGTCATATATATTATATTTAGGTACGTACGTGTTCATTTTCCCCTTACGTACACAGCATCTTCGCAGTTAAACTTTCTTAAAAGTTAAACAGTAATCTTTGAAAAGATTGCGAGAATTAATAATTTGTAGTATTTTTTCAGTGTAATTCAGAGTTCTTTTAGAATAGGTCTTACAATAGGTATTCTACCGCTTACTTACCCAAGGCTTTCTTGGAATTCACAGAATATTCAACATTGACAATGTCCGTGTCAACGGTAAGGACGAAAAAGGCAAGTTCCAGAATGCCATCAGCATCAAACCGGACGATATGCTCAACGTACGCTCCTTCACCATCCCTACCAACTATACCCTCTTCAAGAGCATCAAAGATGATGGAACAGCATCTGAAAAGGAATATACCCTCAAATATTGGGTCAAGCAGGGTGATGATACAAACAAGCTATACAAACTGGGCTATACCTATTCCTTCTGCACGGAAGGAGAAACCATCACTCTGGTTCCGGTATTCGAAGAGAACTCTTCCACCCAGGACAACCGTGTCAACGATCCTCTCATCCGATATGACTTCGCCAGAAAAGTAAAGGAATATGAAGACGCTTCTACAGAGTCGTCAACAGATCCTTCAACGAAAGAAGCCAGAAAGGTAAGCGCTCAAACCGTGAATATCGGAAAGAACAAGCAGATGTTCTGGACCTCAAAAGTATGGGTGAAAGTGCGTGAAAACAGTGTGGATACGGAACACTGGAGAGATGCTGCCCTCTGGTGCGATACAGGCAAGAAGGGATATATCAGAAACGAACAGTTTGATAACTGGTGTGCCTTCGGTCCGGGTACAACCTTCTGGTTTCCATCCGGTACAGGCACCAAGGTTTCCCTCATGTCGTATTCCAAGATTACCACAACGACGATAGACGATTCTGTTCCTACACTCGACAGAGAACGTACCAACATCGAACGAAAGAAGGTGGGATTACCTTCACTCGAAGAAGAGGAGAAGGGAGCTGAATCCTATATGTATGTCTATACACATACCACCCAGAGCCCGGATCTCCGAGCAGCTATCAAGATTGGAGATGACTACTCCTACTACCAGTGGCTGGAAATCAAGATGCTTGCAGCCAACTGGGTAACCCTGCATGCTGCAACCAATGACGACTTGCGTGGCATCATCAAGGATATCCAACTGGTTACAACTGATGGAAACCACGAACTCAAAAAGCTGGAAGATGGCGGTCTGGCATTCCATAAGGGTGAACGCATCAGAATAACGCTCAACAGAAAGAAGGGATATGAACTGGACAAAATTCTTGACCTCAATACACTGGATGAGAACGGAGAACCGCTTGTCCTGTTGGAGATGAATGACGACGGTACAACCAAGCATTCTGTCTTTGATCTCAAGAAGACAGAGAACTATCAGACGGGAAAGGATCACTATCTCACATCCGACAGTATCCGAACCCAATATGTATTGGAAGGCAACATCACCAACCACCGCAATCTGCAAGTCTGCTTCAAGGAGATGAAGAATACCTATTACATCACCTACAATGCCGGAAATCAGGCAGAAGGTACTTCTCCGGAGGCAACATGGGTGGAAGCCGGTGACCTGTTTGTCGTTCCTAAGAACAAAACCCTTTACTTGGAGGGTAACACGCTCCACCATTGGGTGGATGGCGCAGGAAATGAATATAAAATAGGTGAAGCCTACAAGGCTCCAGAGAAATTCATCCGTATGTTCCCGGTATTTGAGCCGAATAAATTCAATATTCTCAACCTCACAAAAGAGGCTACGGCTACCTGGCATTTCGCTAAAAACGATGGTGCACCAACCATCAACTACGAGGGAACAAAGGGTATTCTCGTTACGCAGCTGGTAGCAGATGGAAAGAGTATCGATCTCAAGATTACCCTGGATGGTAGTAAAGGTAAATTCAACAACGTATCGAATACAAAGAATCCGGAACGAATACAGATTAATTCTGGTTCTATCGTTGAGTTCCCATCTACACCTGGATGTGAGGCAAAATGGACAGCAACGGAAAACGGCAAGAAGTTGACAATAGCCGGAAAAATTGTTACACTCACCAATACAGAAGCATCAGTGACTTGCTCGGGGGAAACAGTCATCCAGAAGGTAGAATTCAATCAGGGAGACGGTGCCTACAGTAAGAGTTTCAGCGTGACATACAAGCCGCAAAACGATACAAAGCCAACCATCGAATCTCTGACCTGCAATGGTACAACTTTAAAGGCTACAGAGATTCAGAACATGATGAGCGGTACTGACAAATGCGTCACCTTCACGGTAAGTCCATGGATCAATGACAATGACACAACACCGAAGGTTACTGGTACTGCCACAGAAATCAGTATGAAGCTATTACTTCTTCTACAGCCATCGGCAAGGAACAGATCATTAAATATTGGGATTTGCCGTCAGAAGGAACTGTAACTTTAAAGATTACGCCAACCGGAGACATCTACGGAGGTGCTTATGGACAGGAAATCACCCTTACCCTGCATGTGGCAAAAGAAGATACCCGTTATCACCGACACAACTTCGACTTTATCGTAGGCGAGGATGGAAACATGGATGAAGCTATCAAAGCAGCAAACAATAACGACAAGACTGATCACCGTTACTACATCTTCGTTCCGGATGGCGAATATCAGCTGACAGGAAATACGACGATTTCCTTTTCAGAAGATCCGGTAGATGAGAACGGAAAGCCTCGTAAGGATATGAACGGACAGAATAACGGTAAGACGGAAATCACAAAGCCGAACATCTCTCTTATCGGACAGAGCAAGGAAGGCGTTAAGATATGGAACCATCCGGTAGTGGAAGGTATCAGCTATACGGCAACCATTCATCTGAATAAAAATACAAACGACTTCTATGCACAGGATCTTACCCTGGAGAACCAATTTAACTATTGGGGAGCTCTTGGTGGTTCCAGCGGTGCAGGTCGTGCGGTAGCATTCTGGGACCGAGGCAACAGAAGCATTCGGTTACAACATCCGCAACGTAATGGGTGGAAGCGATGCTTTCGAACCGCAGGAACTCTGCAAGCAGATTGATGCCCTATCAGGCTTGCAATCAAAAAGAGGCGAAGAGGATGAAGATAAGAAAAAGGTAGATACAGAGAATCACATCATCTGGACAGACAACCTGGTACTGGATGACGACAAACTGCAATGGAATGACCAGAAAGAAGCTCTCTGCTACTTCCTCTTCAAACTGGATGAGTATGGAAAGTGGAAATATCTGACGAATGTGACAGAGAACTATATCAACCTCACCGCCTACGGTACTGGTTATTATTGTGTGCGTGCAGCCAACCAGCGTGGTGGTCTCGGTGCAGCGACAGACAAGATTAAATTCACCCTTGTTGATGGCTACGAACTGGTTATCAAAAAACAGGTGACTATAAGGAAGGTGATAAGGATTATGGTTGGAGCACCATCTGTCTGCCATTTAATGCGAAAGTACCTGAAGGAGTCAAGGCTTATGCGGCAACAGCTCATAATTCCAACAATGAGACGGACATCATCAGGGATTTCACAATGACACTGACAGAAGTGAATGTCATCAATGCCAACAAAGGATATGTGGTTTATGGTCCTGTAGGTTCCAACTACTTCCACTCCACTTCCCGTGAAAGCAATGAAGCTACCATCTTGAAAGGTAACCCTACGAAGGATTATATTTCTTCAGACAACAACAACGGCTACGTCTTGGCATACAAGACTTGGGGGTTAGGGTTCTACAAGTACACAGGCTCACAGTTATCGCCATACCGTGCGTGGTTGCCTCAGAACATGGTAAGCAAGAGCAATGAAGAGGATCTGGCATTGGGCAAGCAAGCCATCCATCTGGTCTTTGCCAAGGGCACTTCCGGTATTCTCCCTCCTACTATCCAAAGAGACCAGGAAGAAGAAAAACTCTTCAACCTCTCTGGCCAGCAAGTAGAGAAAGCCACGAAGGGTCTTGTCATCAGCCGGAAGAAAGGTAAGTTCATCAAAAAATAACGTAAGCCTTTGCGATTACACAAAAAAAACTCCCTTTGGCATTTTTGCCAGAGGGAGGGTTTTCTAAATCTAGTAAGCGTTCTTATCGGGGAAAATAATACTCTTCGCTGTCAAGAAAATAATCTTGATATCAAGCCAGAACGACCAGTTCTCAATATACCAGATATCTCTACGGATACGTTCTTCCATTTGCCACAACTCCTTGGTTTCACCACGGAATCCAGTAACCTGTGCCCAACCTGTAATACCAGGCTTGGAAAAATGTCGCACCATATACTTATCAATCAAACTACCATATACCTCAGTATGATGAAGCATGTGTGGACGAGGACCTACGATACTCATATCACCCTTCAATACATTGATAAATTGAGGGAACTCATCAATGTTTGTCTTTCTCATGAAGTTGCCAAAGGCAAACTTTCTCGGATCGTCCTTGGTTGCCTGCGCCTTGTCAGCATCCTTATTCACATGCATGGAACGGAACTTCAGACAGTAGAAAGTATCACCATTCAAACCCGTTCTAGCCTGCTTGAAGAAGATAGGACCCGGACTCTGCATTTTGATGATAAGCGCGATGATAGGAATGAACGGCAAGACACAAAGACAGATGATACCACTTACTACTATATCGAAAGTTCGCTTGATAAAACGGTTCGAAAGACTGGACAATGGTTCAAAGTGGTTGGAATAAACCGTTCTTCCCATGAAATTACGGGCATCAAGATGCAGTTTATACTCACCGAACACACGAGGCAGATAATAAAAATGCACTACGTTTTTATCACAGAAGCGCATAATTTTCACTATCAGTTCTGACTCAGTATGCGATAAGCAGCAGAACACCTCATCTACACGATGTGGAGATCCATTGATCGTATCATTGAGGGTTGAAGCCAAGATAATGTGGAGGTCTTTCATGCTTCCAATTCTTTTCAACCCCTTTGGAGCATTTACGATATCTTCATCTGCAAAATATCCATTCACAATATAACCAGCCGAAGGATCTTCGGTCATTATTTTATACATTTCTACAATGGCCGGGTCGTTACCAATGAAAATCGCTGTACGGCTATTATGACCTTTTGCACGAAAATATTTGAGTATTTTAAGTTCACAGAGACGGGACAGAATCAGTAAGAAGTAATATGAAATGCCAAAGATGATACTGAACGAGAACATATTGCCTCCATGACTAAGCAGCCTCACGAAAACAAAGAACCAAAAAATGGTAAATCCAGCCAGCCAGAAAGTACGTTTCAATACTTGCAGGAAACTGATTCTTCTTATATGGATGATAGTAGAGTAATTATATTCACTAAGAAATAGAGCAGCATTAGCAACAAAGAAAGTGATTTTCGTTGCCAATTCAAAGTAAGCAGGAATAATCTGTGATCCATATTTAATAAAGAGAAGCAACAGACAATTCAAGATGACGAAATCAGTACAAATTACCAAACGTCTCACTAACAAATTTCCTCTATAGTTATTATTCTTCATAAAACATTATTATTACAATATGTCAATATCTTCTTAATTAAGCTCAAACCGTTCTTAAAAAACAAGGCAAAGATAATAATAATTATTGAGAAATCCAAACTTTTTATAGAAAAAATGTTTTCCGGAACCATATTATCATTTATCCTACTTCAGTAACAATATGGAATACAAATCGGTTCAAAGAATCAGAGGGAGTGGTTGTATCCTTCCTCCATGAAGAGGAAGGATAAGTTCATAGCATAACTCTTCTCTAAAAAAGACCGAAAAGCTCTGCATCAATGAGATCGGTAACCTTGCGGAAATCTTCCGGATTCTCACCAAACTCCAAATTATCACCATCGATGATGATGAGGCGGCCCTTATAACTCTTGATCCATTCTTCGTAACGGTTATTCAAGCCCTGGAGATAGTCGATGCGGATACTCTTCTCGAAATCTCTGCCTCGCTTCTCGATGTGCTTGACGAGCGTAGGAATGCTGCTCTTGATGTAAATCATCAGGTCTGGAAGCTTTACCAGACTGATCATCAGATCGAAGAGATCGGTATAGTTCTTGAAATCCCTATCACTCATCATGCCGATGTCATGAAGATTTGGAGCGAAGATGCGGGCATCCTCAAAGATGGTACGGTCTTGTACGATGGTCTGTTCTGAACGGGAGATTTCCACTACATCGTGGAATCGCTTGTTCAAGAAATAGATCTGAAGATTGAACGACCATCTTTCCATATCCTTATAATAATCAGCTAAATACGGATTATTATCCACAGGTTCGAAGTTTGCCTTCCAACCATATCTTTTGGCAAGCATCTTGGTTAATGTGGTCTTGCCGCTACCTATATTTCCTGCTATTGCTATATGCATCTTTTTTTACTTTAAACTTTGAGCTTTGAGCTTTGAACTTTGAACTTTGAGCTTTGAACTTTATGATTAGCTCTTCTTGCTCTTACTTTTTTACCCTTTTACTTTTTTACCTTTAAAAGCCCTTTTACCTTTCAGAAAAGAAGCCGAAGAGCTTGGCATCAATCTTATCGATGATGTCACCAAACTGCTTGGGGTTGTGCTCGAAGTCGAGATCATCTACTTCTACGATGAGTACATTCCCTTTATATTTGTTCATGATGAAATCTTCGTAAAGGTTGTTGATACCTTCCAGATAATCAATTGGCATCTTCTGTTCATAGTCGCGTCCCCGCTTCTGTATATTCTTGACAAGATGAGGGACTGAGGAACGGAGATAAATCATGAGTTTCGGCATCTCTACCACTTCCATCATCGACTCGAAGAGTTCCATGTAGGTTTCATAATCGCGCTGGTCCATATTGCCCATTCTGCGGTTGTTGGCTGCAAAGACATATACACCTTCGAAGATGGTACGGTCCTGGATGACCGTCTCCGTACTGTGCTGGATTTCGAGCAGATTCTTGAATCGCTGCTTGAGATAGAACACTTCCATGTTGAGTGCCCATCGGGGGATGTCCTTGTAATAGTCATCGATATAGGGGTTATCAGCCACGGGCTCCAAATACTTCTTCCAGCCATAGTGTTTGGCGAGCATCTTGGTCAACGTGGTCTTACCGCTACCGATGTTTCCTGCTATTGCTATATACATTTATTTTGAATGAATAATTTACATTTAATATTTAATCATGGGGCTAGCGCCCTGCATTGACTGCAAAATTACAATAAATATTTGGTATAAACAAAAAAAGTCCCGCAGATTTCGCAAATTACGCCAATTATTCCCTATTAAGAATAAAAAACAGCATAATCTGCAAAACTGCAGGATCAACTTATAAAATCAACTATTCAAATGTGTGTTTCTGTCTAATAGTCTCGTTCGATGAGTTCGAGACACATACGGGTGTTGTGATAAGGACATTTCCAGAAACCAGCCTTATCATCTACAGTATTAACTGTGCCATCTTCGAGGATAGCCCAGTGCCACTCACCGTTTCTGGCATCCATCAGATTCTTTGCCACATAATTCCAGCCCTGGATGGCAACCTGCAGATTCTCCTCGGTACGGAAATACTGGTACAGATCGATATGACCGATGATGTTCTCACACTGCACCCACCACTGGCGCTGCAGATCGAACTTATCGCCATCCTTCCAATGCTCATAAACCATACTGCCATCAGGACGCAAACCTTCATCGGCAGCCTCAGCAATGCGACGGATAAGGCGTTCTATTTGATGAAGAACCTCCTTATCACCCAATACGAGGGCGGTCTCATGGAGTAACCAGGATGCCTCGATGTCATGACCGTAACTCTCTATATTTCTCTTGCCCTCCCACTCATCATTGAAGAAGAGGTCGAGGTGATAAGTTTCCTTATTGAGCAACTTATCGGTGAAGATATCGAGAAGATTGCGGATGCTCTTCTCCAGTTCTGGCGTCTTCCAAACTCGATAGAGGTTGGTGTAAGGCTCGATGATGTGGAGATGGGTATTCATCGTGCGAGAACCATTCTCATCCTTATCTGATAGACGCATATCCGCTATCGGATTCCACTCACGGGTCAAAGCCTCGATATAGCCATTATTCTTGGCATCGAAGGCGTGCTGTTCGATATCGTGATAGAGAGAAATGGCGATATCAAGAGCCTCCTTGTCGCCAGTGGCACGGGCATACTCGGAGAAACCATAGATGGCAAAACCGATGGCATAGGTCTGCTTCTTGGTATCGAGCGGATTGCCCTTGCAATCTACGCTCCAGTAGATGCCACCATATTCCTTGTCCAGGAAATGATCACGGACATACTCCTTGGCACGGGTGGCAGCCTCCAGATACTCCGGTTTCTTCAACACACGGTAGGCAGCAGAGAACGCCCAAAGGATGCGGGCATTCATCACAGCGCCTTTCTCGGCTTCCGGGTGTACCTGGTCGTTGCCATCTACACGTCCGTAGAAGCCACCGTTTTCTTCATCTTTCACTTTGTGAATCCAATAGTTGAGGATGTTGTTCTCCAAGACATCCTTCATTGTTTCTTTCAAGTTTTCCATTTTCCTATAGTGATTATTAGTCGTATATCATACTACTTCTTGATAGGGAACTTCCAGGAAAGTACCATCAACAGGAAAGCTATGACAGCTGGAAAGAGTGAGAAGAGTGACCATACCATCGTGAGCACAGAGTCGGTGACACTGGCAGGATCAATCATCGTATTACCCATACTGTCTGTAATCATGTTGGCACCTGCCCAACCCAGGAAAAGGGCGATAAGAGAACCGGAAATGGCGGTACCAAACTTCTGACTCATCGTACCTGATGAGAAAATCAAACCAGTAGCTGAGGTTCCGAAATGCTCAGTATGATAGTCGGCAACATCGGCATACATAGACCACATCAATGGCGAATAGATACCGATACCTACAGAGGTCAGGACAACCAAGGCAATCATCACCCAGATATAAGCTGGATCCATTGGGATGAAGAAGAATGCCACGGAGAGAATCAGACAGAGAACGGCTGCCCAGAAGAAAGCCATGCGCTTGCTGCCTACCTTACGGGTAAACCAAGGAGAAACACCTCCGAAAATCATACAGGTTACCTCACCGAATGCCATGAATACGGTATAGTTGATAATCAATCCCTCGATGGTTACATTGCCATGCAGACAGTAATCGAACATATAACCAGCTACAGCATAGCGGAAACCGTTGAAGAAGTTGGTGCAGACTGCAATGGCAGTCATATAGAGCCATGCCTTGTTGTGAACGAGGTCAGCAAACTGCTTGAAGGAGAATTTCTCAGCACGCTTTGGCTTGAGACGTTCCTTGGTGAGGAGTCCACAAGCCAAGGTCATCACAGCAGCAATGATACCGAGTACGGCACCAATGACTGCATACTGATGAGCAGCAGTTCCACCTACCATCTTCTGGAGATATGGGAAGGAAAGCAAGGTAGCGAAACCCATCGCATAAGCTCCCACCATACGGAAAGAAGAGAACTGGTTCTTCTCATTATCATCTTCGGTCATCACACCAAGCAACGAACCGTAAGGAACATTCACCATAGTATATACCGCCATCATCAGGAGATAGAGGGCATAAGCATAGATTCGCTTGCCTACAGGACCAAAGTCTGGTGTGTAGAGCAAGAGTGCAAATATCAATCCGAAAGGAATGGCACCATAGATGAGCCAAGGACGATAGGTGCCGAAACGGCTCTGGGTACGGTCAGCAAGACTACCCATCAGCGGGTCTGTAACGACATCGAACATACGGGCTACGAGCATCAGTACTGCCGCATCCGCAAACGAGAGTCCGAAAACATTGGTAAAAAACAGAGGAAATGCAATAGACATCACCTTCCATACGATACCACCGGCAGCAGCATCACCGAGTGCATAAGCAATTTTTTCTTTTATACTAGCCATTGTTTTACTTTGAACTTTGAATTTTGAACTTTGAATTGTACGAAAAAGGGATTCACCCCTCGTACATATTTATAATACGTACGAGGATAAAGAATCCCTACAATCTTAATACCTATAAAAAATTACTTATTTAATGTTTCCTTATTCTTTGCGACCAAAGCCTTGATCTTCTCTACTGAGAACTGAGTGCGATAGTCGTCCTTTGGTGTATTCATGCAATAATCTACCAGACGGTCGATAGTAGAAGTAGCTACATGCATTCTTGTATCAGAAGAAGCATAATAGATGAATACCTTGCCATCCTCATCTGCAATCCAACCATTGGTGAAAACAACATTCATTACATCACCGATATACTCAGGACCTTCCGGTACGAGAAGGTATCCACCAGGTTCAGCAATCACCTTTGTAGGATCCTCAAGGGAAGTCATATACATATAGAGCACATAGCGGAGACCACTGGCACATCCACGAACACCGTGAGCCAGGTGCAACCATCCCTTATCAGTCTTGATAGGATGAGGACCCTCACCGTTCTTCACCTCCTGAATGGTATGATAGTGACGGGCATTGATGATCTTCTCTTCCTTGATTTCTGCGTTGGTGATATCATCAACCAATGCCCAGCCGATACCACCGCCTGAACCTGTATCGATGAAACCATCCTGTGGACGGGTATAGAAAGCATACTTGCCATCAACGAACTCTGGGTGGAGAACCACATTGCGCTGCTGACTCTTGGTCTTCAAATCAGGAAGACGTTCCCAGTTGACCAAGTCCTTGGTACGTGCGATTGCAGCTGTTGCAGTAGCAGCACTGAGGTCACCTGGCTGGTCATCATCATGACGCTCAGCACAGAACACGCCATAGATGTAACCATCCTCATGAGCGGTGAGTCGCATATCATAGATATTGGTAGCAGGAACCACATCCTCTGGCATGGTGATAGGCTCATCCCAGAAACGGAAGTTGTCGATACCGTTAGGGCTCTCAGCTACAGCAAAGAAACTCTTGCGGTCAGCACCCTCCACACGAACAACGAGGAGATACTTTCCGTTCCACTTGATGGCACCCGAATTGAGGGTAGCATTCATCATGATGCGCTGCATCAGATATGGATTGCTTTTTTCATCGAAGTCGTATCTCCACTCCAATGGTGTATGTTCTGCGGTGAGGATTGGGTTCTTATACTTCTCGTAGATTCCATTTCCCCACTCTACCGGTTCATTCTTACGGCTCAACAATTCCTCATGATGAGCACGGAGAGCCTTCACTTTTTCTTGAAATGTTGTCATAATATTTTTTACTTTGAACTTTAAACTTTGAACTTTATGATTAGTAAAGACTATTGAATTCTTCACTCTTCGTTCTTCACTCTTCACTTAACTTTTTTGATGTCTTTGACAAAAAGGACTTTCTTTTCGTTCTTGAATGCCTTGAAGTCATTGACGATGGCTCCATCACCCACTCCTGGAAGATAAGCTTCCTCCTGAGGTTTGTCCCAAGCATTGCGCCAGAAGAGAACGTAGCTCAACTGATACTTCTTCAACACAGGCCAAAGAGTCTGAGTGAACCAGTTCTGCTTCTGCGAAATACCTCGGCATCCTGTCTCGGAGAGCGCAGGAATCTTGTTGATTTTCTTGGCAGCCAGCATCATCACATCCAATGTCTCAGTAAGATTCTTCTGATAGTTGGCATCATTGTTGTCAAACTCATAGATGTCAACGCCTACCAGATCAACGAATTCATTACCCGGATAACGCTCCAAGAAAGCATCAACGTTCTTCTCGTCTCCCAAGTTTGGCGACCAAGCCCATACGATATTGTTACACCCTGCTTCAGTAAGTCTGTGATAGGTTTTTGCGTAAAGTTGGTTGTATTGCGCTGGTGTACAACTATTGGCTCCCCACCAGAACCATCCGCCATTCATCTCATGCCATGGACGGAAGATAACGGGAACGAGTTGTCCTTTATCATTCTTTAATGAGAGGATGAAATCTGATACTTTCTTGAGCCATGCATCAAACTTCTGCTGCTGAGCACCTCCGTCAAGAACAGCAGCTACGGCATCCCCCTTCGGATCCCAGGCATTCTCTCCTGTAGCCGGATTCCATGGATGCCAACTCAAGGTTACGATACCGCCACGCTTATGCTGAGCCAGAATCTCCTTTCTCATACGGTCGAAAGGAACGCCGTCGAGATTTTCCTTGCTGTCGAGTTCTATCTTACCGAGGTCGAATCCCATCACTGCAGGATAGTCGCCCGTAGTGAGGAGCACGTCGCTCTTTCCTTCATCCCATTTCCAGGTGGTACCATACACCGGGTCATCCTGATGACCCAACATGATACCCTTGCTTAATAATTTCTGCAACCGAGTCTTCAGCTGTTCTGCAGGTGTTTTGCTGCAATCTTTCTTGCCTTTGCAGCAGGATGTATTGGCAGCCAGGACTGATGCACCAGTGACACCGTCCACCTGAGCCATTGCTCCCTGCATCGCCAGCAGACAAGCTGCACTCAATAAATATTTCTTCAATACCATATTTTTAAAATGTTAAGTGTTAAATGTTAAGTTATTAGCATTTGAATTGGCTTTCCATTCTGACGCCGAACGTTGTTTCTTCACTTTCGAAGCTGCGCTTCGATGAATCGCTGCCATTCATCCCACTGCTCCTGATACCAGAAATGTCCTGTCATCTGATAGAGACTCAAGGTCTTAGGAGCCTTTACGCTATTGTAAAGTCCGTAAGATGATGTAGGAGGAACCACCTCGTCATTATATCCGAAGCTATACCAACCCGGACAAGTGATGCGACGGGCGAAGTTGGCACCATCATAATAGCGGGCACCTTCGAGACGCGCCTTCTCCAAATCAGACAGTTTCTGTTCCTTCCAGGCAGCGCCCTGTGCCTTGTCTTCCTTATAGAAGTAGTGAGGCCAACCGCCAGCAACTCCGTGAATCTCAGCCTCATAATCGCACATAGCATCATGAACAGGAGCCAGGAAGGTGATGCGCTTATCGAGAGCTGCCACAGCGATAGAAAGGAATCCACCCTGTGAAGAACCGGTCACACCGATGGTCTTGCCATTCCATTCAGGAAGGGAAGCGATATAATCCACACCACGGACAGCCCCGGTTACGACTCTCTTATAAGAGTTGCGGTTCGGATTTTCGAGATTGGTATCCCAGTAACCATTCAGTTCACCATTGGCAAGATCATCATATACCTTCTGCTCCATGGTAACAGGAACACCGTGAATACCGATTTCGAGCACGATGCACTCAGCAGGAGCTGTATAGGTATCGCCAGCATAAGGGCGGACACCGGCACCAGGAACACGGAGAAGAGCAGGATATTTACCTTCCTTGACCGGAACACTCAGGATGCCATACATCTTAGAGCCCCAGCGGTTGTTGTTATAGCTGATTTCATATACATTCTTATCCTTGGTGCAACGCTCTGGGAGGAGCACCTTGGTAGGATTCAAATCATTCTGTCTTGCCTCATCCAACGCCTTCTTCCAGAAAGCATCAAAGTCTTTCGGTTCCTTGGCAAACGGCTGGATCTTCTCTGGAGAGAAACCTGCAGTACAAAGTCCCTCATAATTCTTGCCATCTACATGAGCTATCACCTTGAAGCGATAGAAGCCAGGCTGCTTGAGCGCCCCACTCCATTTCATGGTTCCGTCTTTCAGAACAGCACTCTTCTTCACCTCCGGAAACATAGCCGGACCAGCTTCGTAGTCAATCTTGACGTTATCGAGAAGCGTTCCGCTTTTTCTCACATTGACAGTGAAATTAGCTTTCTCACCTACCTTGTAGTTCCAATCCTGATGGTCAGGAGTAACCGAAACCACAATATTGTTGCCTCTGATTTGTGCGCAAAGGTTCAGAGAACCCAGCGCACTTATCAGAACACCTATAATTATTAACCTAAAAACCTTTGTATTACAATTCTTCATTTTTATGTCCATATTGTTAGTTACACTGTTAAGTTTTACGGTTGCAAAGTTAGGAATATTTTTCGACAAACCCATGTACTATTTTGCCGAATAAACGTACTTTCATTTCAAAGTATAAAAAAGTGCAGAAAATGCATAGAAACAGTATTCTTTTGCAAGTCTACCTATTACATTCTAGAAGATATGCCTACACCTATTTCCTGATATATATAATATAATGTACGCGAACCTTATAATATATATAGATTTTATACGTTATTATAACAAGATTGGCACAGAAAAGTCTCTTATTCTTAACACAAGTCAAGCAAACCGTAAATAAAATATAAAACATACACTCTACAGCATGCAAAAACAAGAAAAAAAGCATCATATTTGCTATAAAGCAGAAAAGTATCAGTAATCAGCAAAATAGGTACAAGGTTTTCTACAAAAAACTACTATCTTTGCAGCAGAATACGAAAGTAGCCTGAAAGATAAGAAATTACAAGAATATAAACAACATAAAAAGTTATCACGACAATGAAACAAGAAAAATCAACCTAGAGCTAGCCTCTTGCTTTCCTGCCCGTTAAGAAGTATGGGTAAAGGAAGAACCAGAGAGCGATTATCCGTTTTGGAATCTCCTCCAAATGACGAGAGTAACTCGAATATGAAATGTTCAAACGAGAACGACTCGACAGACAGAGGAAACGCCAAACTGTTTTAACCAACTAACAAAAAATTTATGAACATCAAAAGTAGAGAAAAGTTGCTTGCTGGCGTAGCTGCCCTAAGTCTTCTCGGCATCTCTCCTCAGCAAACTTTCGCAGCCCAAATCACAACGAGCCAGGCTGTACAACAAACAAAGAAGATTACAGGTAACATATCCGATGCAATGGGTCCTATCATCGGTGCTACCGTAAAAGTAAAGGGCACCAAAAATGCCGCTGTCACAGATATGGACGGCAACTACACTCTGAATGTAGCAGCCGGACAGACCGTTGAAGTATCTTACGTAGGCTACATCACCAAATCATTCAAGGTGAGCGGTCAGAACAAGTACGACATTACTTTGACCGAAGACAACAACAGTCTTCAGGAAGTAGTGGTTGTAGGTTATGGTACCATGAAGAAGAGCGACCTCGCTGGTGCTTCCGCTTCCATGGACGAAAAGACCTTAAAGCAGACTCCTATTACCAACGTTGACCAGGCTTTCCAGGGAAAAATTTCAGGTGTGAACGCTGTCCAGACTTCCGGCCAGCCAGGTTCTGCCGTAGCCGTTAGCGTTCGTGGTATCGCTACCATCAACGCCAACTCAGAACCATTGTACGTTGTAGATGGTGTCATCTTCAATTCTCAGAGCAACAGCGGTTCATCACTCGGTTTGGGTGACAAGCTCGGTAACGGTTCTCACTCAGCCGTATCTCCTCTCTCTTTGATCAACCCTAGCGATATTGTCAGCATGGAGGTATTGAAGGATGCATCTGCTACCGCTATCTATGGTGCTCAGGGTGCCAATGGTGTCGTTTTGATTACTACCAAGAAGGGTAAGGCAGGCGAAGCTAAGTTTACCTATACCGGTAGCGTAGCTGCAAGCCGTCAGAACAAGCGCTTGGATATCATGAACTTGCGCGAGTTTGCAGAATATTACAACGACCTCGCCAACCAGGGAGAAATCTCCAAGCCAGACCCAGTATATAGCGACCCTTCTATCCTCGGTATCGGTACCAACTGGCAGGATGCTATCTTCCAGACCGCTTGGCAGCAGTCTCACCAGATTGCAGCTGAAGGTGGTACAGACAAGGTTAACTATTATATTTCAGGCAACTGGACAGACCAGGATGGTACTATCATCGGATCTGAATTCCAGCGCTATTCTATGCGTGTGAACCTCTCTGCACAGTTGAAGAAGTGGTTCAAGCTCGGTTTGAATGCTACTTATTCCAAGACATCAGAAAGTTTGAAACTGGCAGATGGTTCAGAAGGTTTGATCAACTACTCTCTGACTACACCGCCAGATATTCAGATTTACAATATTGATGGCGGCTACTCAAGCGTATCTAAGGAAGGATTCACCAATCCTAACCCTATCGCCATGGCTATGGAAGATGATATTCTGCTCGACCGTCAGAGTCTGAATGGTAGTGTCTTTGCAGATATCACCCTGATGAAGGGCTTAACCTGGCATAGCCAGTTAGGTTTCGACATCGGTGCATCCAAGGCTGAGACCTACAACCCGATGATTGACCTCGGAACCTGGAAGCGTCAGAGTAACCAGAGCCGTCTGCAGAAGAACAGCAATAACTTCTGGTCGTTGAACAACTATCTGCAATATTCTACAACTATCGGCAAACATAGTATCACAGCTATGCTCGGACAGGAGTGCTGGGAATCAAGATATGACTATGTATCAGCATTCAATACCAACCTTCCTAACGATGTAGTTCACAACCCATCATTGGGTCAGGGCGACCCACAGATTGGTTCAGGTTGGGGAAGTTCATCTATGGCTTCCTTCTTCACCCGTGAGACTTACAACTACGACGACCGTTATCTCGCTACCTATACCTATCGTTATGATGGTAGTTCCAACTTCGGTCCAAACAACCGTTGGGCAGGTTTCCATTCATTGGCTTTGGGTTGGCGTTTCACCAACGAGAAGTTCATGAAGGATATCAAGTGGTTGAGCAATGGTAAGTTGCGTCTCGGTTGGGGTCAGACAGGTAACTCCAATATCGGTGGTTACAAGTGGGGTTCTGCCATGAGTACCATGGATACAGCCCTCGGTACCAGCTTCCGTCCTGCCAACCTGAAGAACCTCGATATCAAGTGGGAGACTCAGGAGCAGTGGAACGTAGGTCTCGACCTCGGTTTCTTCAACAGCCGTGTGAACCTGACCGTAGACTGGTACAAGAAGATGAGTAAGGACATGCTGATGCAGCTCAACCTGCCTTCCATCATGGGTACCAGCGGTAATGCATCTTCAGCCCTCGCTGCACCATACGGAAACTATGGCGACATCGAGAATACCGGTCTTGAGATTGCCCTCAACACCCACCCTATCGTCACCAAGGACTTCGACTGGAGTTCAGACGTCACCATCTCTATCAACAAGAACAAGTTGAAGAGTCTTTCCGGCAGTACCGCATTGCTCGGTAAGGGACAGTGGAGCGACGTAGTTTCCCGTTCTGCACCAGGCGAATCACTCTACGGTTTCTATGGTTACGTAGTAGAGGGAGTATATAAGGATCTCGAAGATATCCTCAATTCTCCGGTTCAGACTCTCCAAAAGAACAACTACAACGAGACCACTGATGCCGACGGCACCAAGCACTACTCTTGGAAGGATGCCAGCGAGCTGAATCGCACCAACACCACCTACGTAGGTGACTTGAAGTACAAGGATATCAACGGCGATGGCAAGATTGATGAGAATGATAAGACCAACATCGGTTCTCCACTCCCTAAGTGGACCTTCGGATGGAACAACACCTTCCGCTACAAGAACTTCGACCTGAATATCTTCATCAACGGTTCTGTAGGCGCCAAGGTAGCCAACTATCTGAACATGAAGATGACTCACATGAACTCTCCATGGAGCAACCAGTTGAAGGATGTCAACAAGCGAGTTCACCTCGTAGCCAAGGATGGTAACCAGACTGGTAACTGGTATGACAACATCTCTAATCTGACCGTTGACAATCCAAACTCGATGTACCCACGTGCATCCATCAACGACCCTAACGATAACGACGCATTCAGCGACCGTTATATCGAGGATGGTTCATACCTCCGCTTGAAGAGCATGGCTTTGGGATACACATTCGACCAGAAGCTCATCCAGAAGATTGGTCTGACCAATCTCCGACTGACTCTCACAGCATCTAACCTCTTCACCATCACCGGTTACAGCGGTTACGACCCAGAGGTAGGTCTCTCTACTCAGAGTGCGAATGTATATGGTCTGGACTTCGGTCGCTACCCTTCTCCAACCACCGTTACATTTGGTTTGAACTTATCATTCTAATATCCAAAACGAACAGTTATGAAATTTAAGAACATTAAATATACAGCATTTGTAATGCTCCTCGGTATGGGAATGACCTCTTGCGGAGACTTCCTTGACAAACCTGTAGAGGACAATTACAACACAGAGAACTATTACAACGGTGATGCTTCCTGCATCTCTGGCGTAAACTATCTCTATAACTCACCTTGGTATGATTTCCAGCGTGGTTTCATCAAGGTTGGTGAGGTTATGTCGGGTAATATGTATTGGGGATCAAGCCCATACATGAATTTCAGTACCAATGGTACCGATGAGGACCTGGTAAACATGTCTTACTCTCTCTGGGCAGAAATTGGTCACTGCAGCACCGTTTACGAATCATTGCAGAACGCCATCAATACCTCAGAAAAGGTAAAAAACCAGTGTATGGGCGAATGTCTTGCATGGAAGGCAATGGCATACTTCTACCTGGTACGTACCTTCGGTGATGTGCCTATCATCCACAGCAACTCTGAGACACTCGGTAAAGGTGATTACAACCAGGTTAGCAAGGTACAGAAGGCAGATGTATATGAATACATCATCATGACCTTGGAAAAGGCAATGGAACTGCTTCCAAAGGAAAAGAGCACAACAGGCCGTATCGACTACTATGGTGCAGAGGGCTTGCTCTCTAAGGTATACTTGACCAAGGCAGGTGTATCAGGTACTTTGAACCAGGAAGACTTGAAGAAGTCTGCTGAATACGCAAAGGATGTCATTGAGAACTCTGGTCGTGGCTTGATGGAGCACTACGAGGACATTTTCCGTGGTTCCAACCAGTTCTGTGATGAAATTATGATTGCATGGCGTTGGACCGTAGGTTCTCAGTGGACCTCTCAAAATACTCTTCAGAGCGACTTGGCTCCAGAAGGTATGGACGAGAACGGTGACTGCTGGGGCGGTTGGGGCGGTCCATCCGTCGACTTGATGGAAGCCTTCGGTGTATCACCTAAGGATGATCCAGCAAGCCGAGTTGACCCAGACCATCGTCGTAAGGCTACTATCATGATGCCAGGCGATGTTTATTCTTATTTCTGGAGAGACCACGACCTTCCAGCTAAGTCTCAGAAGGATGGTATTAAGAAAGGTTTCTCATACTTGGATTTCTGGTACAACAAGGAATACAACACCGCAGCTACAGGCAAGTGCCAAGGTCCATGTGGTGGCAACAATGTAAAGCATCTCTATGGAGATAACGCCGACCACAAGGCAGAGTTTGGTATTACCCCAGGACGTATGTCCAACGCTTTGCCTACCCCACTGCTCCGTCTTGCAGACATCTACTTGATTTATGCAGAAGACCAGGTATTGCTGGGCAATAACACAGATGCATTGGCATTGGAGTGCTTCAACAATGTACGTGGTCGTGCTTACGAGTGGAGTGGTTTCGTGAGAAAGACTTCTCTTACATTTGACGACATCTGGAAGGAGCGCCGCTTGGAGTTTGCTGGTGAAGGTGACCGCTGGTATGATTACGTTCGCCGTGCATACTATGATGCAGATGCATGCGTTGCAGAACTGAAGGCTCAGAAGCGTAACGCTATGTGGAATTGTGATGAGGCATATAAGTCTTATTACACTTCTGGTACTTGGGACAGCTCTAAGATTGAGTACGATACAAATACTCCTGCTCCTAATGTTACCACCAGCAGCTTTACATTGCCATTCCCAACAGAGGACGTAGCCCTGAACCCTAACCTGGGTAGCAACGCTTCTCCAATCCATGTGGATGTACGTAATACATATAGTTATTAATCAATAAAGAGAATTTCATTATGAATATCAAGAATATAAATGGGGCTTTATTCGCCATGGCACTTGTTGCAGCCGGCGCAGGATTCACTTCTTGCGAGGACGAGCCAGACAAGTATGAAGTGGCAGGGGGAACTCCTACTATCGATTATGTTCGACCAGTGGATGCTGCCAGCAAGGACTCACTGCTTACTGGTGCATCTCTCAACAATACCATCTGTATTGTAGGTAGAAACCTGAGAAGTGTGACCAAAATCAACTTCAACGACCAGTCTGCAGTCCTGAACACCAGTTACATGACGGACAACACCATCATCGTAACCGTGCCAAAGGCTATCCCTAACGAGGTAAGTGATAAGATCTACTTCATCACCAGCAAGCAGGACACCGTGGCATACGATTTCAAGACCATCGTACCAGCTCCAACCATCAACAGCATGAGCAACGAGTGGGCAGCTCCAGGCGAGGAAGTAACCATCAAGGGCGACTACTTCCTGGATTACGACAACAGTCATCTGACTATCAAGGTGGGTGATAACTACACCATTCCTTACGAGGACCTGAAGATCAGCCAGAACAGCATCCGCTTCAACATGCCTGAGGATATGCCTAAGCATGAGCCTATCACCATCACTACCATCAATGGTACTACCAAGGCAGGATTCCGCTATATGGATAACCGCGGTATGCTCTTCGACTTCGACAATATGACAGTTGGAGGTACCGAGTCAGGTAAATTCAAACATGGATGGCATGCAACTACCATGGCAAATGATGAAACTTCCTTGTCAGGCAACTATATACAATTAGGAAACGGAAGCAGTACCATGGATTCAAAAGCATGGGACGAAGGAAACTTTGCCTTTGAATACTGGGCAGGAGAATGGAACGGAACATTTAATGGTCAAGATAGAAAATTAAATGATATTGCCGATTTCAGCGACTGGAGCAATAAGAGTCTCAAGTTTGAAATGTGCATTCCTAAAGACTATCCTTGGCAAGCTGGTCCTATGCAAATTATGTTCGCCGGAATAGATAAAGTATCAAATAGAGATGGTAATCAATTTACTGCTGGCGCAAACAACAACTGGTACCAGAATCCACAAGAATGGCCACGAGCTATTTACATGCCTTGGAACAATAATGATGGTTCTTATGATACAGATGGCAAGTGGATTACCGTAACGATTCCATTCACTGATTTCATCTACAGATGTGATGGTAATAAGGCGACAAGCTCTTTCGGTAGCGTTGAGGATTTTGCAAGTATAACATTCTTTGTCTGGAAGGGTGCTATCAAAGACGCTTCTGTACTCCCTGATGGTACAAAGTGTACGCCAATCATCAAGATTGACAATATCCGTGTGGTACCAAACAAATAAACTTATAATCTGAATTGATATGAAAAAGATAAGCAAAATATTCGCCATGTTGGTGGTAGCCCTCGTAGGGCTATCGCTGACAGCGTGCAGCGACGGAGATGACCTCTCTACCGACCAGTATGGTAACGAGATTTCTCTCCAGTCATTCGGTCCATGCCCAGTGCTCCGTGGCGGTACCTTATACCTCTATGGTACCAATCTGGACCAGATTGAGTCTGTCAACCTTCCAGGTGCAGATCCTATCACCGCATACGAGATTCTCCAGAGCGGTTACAACAGCAAGATTTCCATCCAGGTTCCTGCCGAGAAATGCGAACCGGGTCAGATTGTCCTGAAGACCAAGAAGGGCGGCGAGATTACATCCGTATCTCCTATCACCTATCGTGAGGACATCGAAATCACCAAGTTCTTCGTAGGTAGCGAAGGTAATATGGTAGGTAATGTAGGCGACGTAGTAACCATCAAGGGTGATTACCTCAACCTGATGCACGGCGTTATCTTCGCAGGTAGCGATACCATCAAGGAGGCAGAATTCGTTGGTCACGACCGCTATACCATCCAGGTGAAGATTCCGGCAGAGGCTCGTACAGGTGTCATCACATTGACAGACGCCACCAAGGACGGTACTTCCCTGGAGACCAAGGAAGAGTTGACCATCAATACTCCAGAGGCTACTCCTATCAAGGACCGCAACATCAAGGCAGGCGAAATTCTCAGCATCAAGGGATCTTTATTCGACCAGATTGTCAGCGTGAAGTTTGAGGGTGCTACTGTTGATGCTGCCGACTTTAAGTCACAGAGTGCAGCAGAGATTACTGTTGCTGTTCCTGCCAAGGCTACAGACGGTACCTTCTATGTAGTAACCAAAAGCGGTATCGAGGTTCCTGTAGGCAACATCATCACCGTAGTTCCTACCCAGCTCGTTGCAACACCTAACCCAGTGAAGAATGGTGCAGAACTCACCATTACCGGTAAGGATATGGATCTGATTACAGGCATTGCATTCCCTAATGCTGCAGCATCTCAGCTCAACAAGGTAGAGACAACCAAGGTAACTGCCACTGTTCCAGAGGATGCACAGGAAACAACCAAGGACGGTACAGGCATTATCCTGAGTCTCGCCAACGGCAAGACTGTAACAGTAGCCTATACTTTGGTGAAGCCAACCGTAGCTTCTTGCACCCCAGCAGCTATCACAGCTGGCGATAAGACCATCATCAAGGGTACAGATTTCGACCTCGTGAAGAGCATCACCTTCCCTGGCGATGTAGAGCAGACCGTTGAGAAATTTGCAGCTCAGAATGCCAATGCCATCGCAGTAACAGTTCCTGCAGCATGCGCCGGTACAGGCTTCAAGCTCAACCTGAAGAATGGTACAACCATAGAGGTGAAGAAGGATGCATTGAGCATCAAGGCAGCTACCGATCCAGCAATCGCTTCTATCACTCCTGGAGAAGCTACAGCAGGTTCAACCATCACCATCACTGGCAAGAACTTCCAAAACATCCAGAACCTCTATATCGGTTCTTACAAGGTAAACCGCTATACTTCTCGTACCAATACAGAGATTGTATGCCAGGTTCCTGCCAATGCAGAAGTTGGTACCTACAAGATCGTGATGGAAGACCCAGACGGCAACAAGATTGAGGGTCCTGAGTTCAAGGTGGTTCCTGCAGAAAAGGATATCGCAGAACTTGTAACGAATATGGATAATGGGAAAATAACATATCCATTTGATTTCTCATGGTCAAGTGGCAGTGGAAAATTCTATTTGACCAAAGACGTATTTGAGAAAGTAAAGGTAAAAGTTGGTTCTAAGCTGATTGTTTACAAAGACCCTACCGTCAAGGGACAAGTACAGATCAATAAGAATGAAAATGGTTGGCCAAATATAACAACTATTGCAGATTGGAATCCTTCAGAAAGTAAACTTGAATATGTTTTTGATGAAACAGCAGTAGAAGTTGCAAACTCATGTGGCTTTGCTATTCAGGGCGACTTGACAGGAGTAACCAAGATTGTTATCCTTCCATAAGCTAGAATATTTAACATAAAAAACGCATTTATGTGAAATATAATTTGTAAATTTGTGGCGTAGTTATATTAACTGCGCCACATTTTTGATTTTAACCAAAACATCAACCCGATATGAAGAAAATAGCATTATCCTTACTGGTAGCTCTGAGCTGCATTTCAGCCAAAGCTGCCGACGGCAAGTCGCTGTTCGTATCATTCAACGATGGAAGCAAGGTAGAGTTTGCATTGAGCACGCTACCGGAAGTAACCTTCGGGAATGACAAGATGACAGTGACTTCAACTGCCACTACTGCCAGTTACGAACTGTGGAAGGTTTCTACCTTCACCTATGGAACAACCACCGGTATCAAACAAGTAGAAACGAACAACAAGTTTGCCTTCGAAGGTGACCGCATCATTGTAGACGGCACCCGCAACCAGGTGAGTGCCTTCGCTCTCGACGGAAAGGCAGTAAATCTCTCTCCGGTCATCGCAGGCGACAAGACCATCATTTCTCTTGATGGTTTAACCCACGGTGTATACATCATCAAAATAAACAACAAATCCATCAAAGTAGCAAGACAATGAAAAAGATATTACTCTCACTTCTGGCCGTAATGATTTCATTCACTGCCTTGGCACAAACTGACGGTGACAAGATTACCATCAACAATTCGGAAGGAAAGCAAGCTGAATGGAATCTGACTGGCGAAAGCAATACCATCAGCAGCATGAAGCACAATGCCAACAACCAACTGGAAATTTATCTGAAAGGTCTGGAGGGCTTCGGAGCTTGGGAAACATACGACATCAACAAGATCAATAATGTCGTCTTCTCTATCTATCACGAAAGCGAAGTGGGCGATGTGAATCTCGCTGACCCAGCCGCAACAGAGAAGGCCAAGCGTCTCTACAAATATCTACAGTTGATTTATGGAAGCAAGACCATCTCTTCGGTTATCGCCAACGTGAACTGGAACACCCAAGAGGCAGATAAGATTTATCAGGCTACAGGTAAATATCCAGCCATCAACTGCTATGATTTCATCCACATCTATGTTCCTAAGCAGGGGTCCAACGGATGGATTAACTACAACGACATCACCCCTGTTACCAACTGGGCAGACCAGGGCGGACTGGTATCACTGATGTGGCACTTCAACGTGCCTAAGACCGAAAGCACCGTTCTGGGAACAGATGGCAGTGGCGTGACCTGCACCCCATCCGAAACCACCTTCAAGGCTGCCAACGCATTGACGGCAGGCACTTGGGAGAACAAGTGGTTCTATCAGGAGATGGACAAGGTGGTGGAAGTTCTGCAGAAGTTGCAGGATGCAGGCGTTGTTGCCATTTGGCGTCCTTTCCACGAGGCAGCCGGCAATGCCTGTCTGAAATCAGGTGACAGCTGGGGCAAGTCATGGTTCTGGTGGGGATATGATGGTGCAGAAACTTACAAGAAGCTGTGGCAGACCATGTTCGAGTACTTCCAGAGCAAGGGCATCCACAACCTGATTTGGGCTTGGACCACACAGAACTACAATGGCGATGCCAATACCTACAACAATGATGCCGACTGGTATCCTGGCGATAAGTATGTAGATATCATCGGTCGCGACCTCTATGGCTATGATGCAACCAAGCAGGCTCAGGAGTTCAAGGAGATTCAGGCACGCTATCCAGGCAAGCTCGTAGCCCTGGCAGAATGTGGTACTGATGCCAACAGCAACACGACTACAGCCGACATTGATGAGGCATGGAACGCAGGTGCAAAATGGAGTTTCTTCATGCCTTGGTATGGAAGCAACATGCCATCCAACGACTGGTGGAAGGCAGCATTGAGCAGCAAGAACGTGATTACCCGCGACCAGGTGAACCTGAACGCCAACTACGTAGAGGAAAGCGCAGTAGATGCTGTGAAGAACATGGGCATCGGTACCAACTTCGGCAACTGCACAGATGTGGTTGCCATGTGGATGAATATGAACAGCAATTCTGTTACTGATTTCGAGAAAGCTTGGGGACAGGTTCCTACCACCAAACCGATGGTAGATTTCCTGAAGCAGAACGGTTTTAATTCCGTCCGCATCCCTGTTACCTGGTTCCAGCACATGAAGGAAGACGGAACAGTAGACGAGGCTTGGATGAACCGCATTCAGGAAATCGTAGATTACGTGATTGATAACGGAATGTACTGCATCCTCAATGTTCATCACGATACAGGTGCAGACAGTGACGATGTCAAGCACTGGATCAAGGCCGATGAAGCCAACTATAAGGAGAACAAGGAGAAATTTGAATATCTCTGGACCCAGATTGCCACCCGCTTCAAGAACTACGACCATCACCTGGTGTTCGAAGGTTACAACGAGATGCTTGATGCCAACAACACCTGGAATGCACCAAAGAGCGCAAGCAGCTATAAGGGTTTGAACGGATATGCCCAGAGTTTCGTGAATGCAGTACGTGCTACCGGTGGCAACAACGAGACCCGCAACCTCATCATCAATACCTATGCAGCAGCTAATGGTGACGACGTATTGAACAACCTCGCCATCCCTACCGACAAGGTAGAAGGTCACATCGCTGTAGAGGTTCACACCTATGCTCCTTGGGACTGGTTTGCCAAAGGCAAGTGGGATGCTTCCTGCAGCAAGGAAATCGCTGATATGTTCACCCGTCTGAACAATAAATTCATCAGCAAGGGCATCCCTTGCATCATCGGCGAATACGGTACACACGGAAGCAAGAGTGTCAGCAAGAACAGTTCTGCCAGCGAGATTCAGGCTGCTGCCGACCAGGCTGCCGACATCGTGAAGCAGGCAAAGGCTTACGGTGTAGCCACCTTCTACTGGGTGAGCATCTTCGACGGAACAGACAGAAGTGTGCCACAGTGGACCTTGCCTACCGTGGTAGAAGCCATGAAGAAGGCTTATAACGAATAAAAAAGAAGATGAAAATCAAATATTTATTATTGATTTTTGCAGCACTCATGGCTCTCTCATCCTGCGGTGAAAAGAAAAAGAAATCGTATGATGAGATTGCCATGAGCGGTCTTACTACCCGCACAGAGAATCTGAAAACCAACCTCAAGGCTTTCGCCAACAAGGGAACCCTCATCGGACAGATGTACGGCACCCTAAGCGGAATGGGTTGGAACAGATGGGAATGCGATAGCGACCGCTGCGACCTGAAGGCACTCTGCGGTTACCGACCAGCAGCCAACGGTTATGAACTGGGCGGCATCGAGAGCGGAAAGCAGCAGAATGCAGACGGAGTTCCATTCAAGGCAATCCGGGAAGATGTGCTCAATCACTTCCGCAAGGGAGGCTTGCTCATCATGAACTGGACAATGCCGAATTATAATGCGGATGAAGACAAACTGGAAGAATATACCCAGCAAGTAGCCAAATATCTTGATACCTTGCAAGATGGTTACGGCATCAAGGCGCCGGTGATTCTCAATCTCCTTCCGATAGACGGCAAGGCATGGTACTGCCAGTTAAGTGCGGAAGATTACATAAAACTCTATCAAAAGATACAGGATCTCTTATCAGATGAGGAAGTAACGAATGTGGTTTACGGTTATTCTGAGACCTACCAGCCAGGCAAGAAACTGATGGAACGTTATCCAGACCACAACATCGATGTCATCAACATCACTTATTTCCAGTCTAAGGATGCCATCAATCTCCCACTCTACCAGAAGAGTATCAAGGATATCGTGGCTCAGGCATTGCCTTTTGCACAAGAGCACAACAATGCGTTTGGTATGACAACGGGCATTGAATCCATCGGTGATTCCAGCCTCTTCTCAGATGTTCTTCTGCCGGAATTGAAACAGCATCATATCGCTTACCTGATGTTCGGCAGAAACGCAGGAGAACCTATCAATGAGCATTACTACACTCCTTATCCTGGAGTTTCCAATAGTAAGACCCATGGTTTCATGGAGTTGGTAAACGATGAAGTGAGTGTGTTCCTGGAAAAGCTGAACGGCTTGTATCTGGAACATTAAGACGTAAAGAAACAGAAAAAACAAACGCAGGCAAAGTGGATTTGCCTGCGTTTATTTTTTCCTCACGATGGGTCTGAAAAAAACAATTTTTAAACTAAGAGTAAATAAAACAACTCCCTATTACTGAACATTTTTCTTTCCATTCTTAATAACAACGCCCTTACAAGAAGCGTCAACCTGCTGACCATCAAGATTATATATCTTTGCTCTGAGAGCCTCGGATATCATGGTTTGGGATAGATTTCATGATAGGTTTCCATACCTATCGCAGCACCATCTACGACACCTTTAAATATATAAAGAGTCGGAGACAGCTTCCTTGGCACGGTCAAAGAGCGTCATGTGAGGGAGAGGCTGCACATTGATGTCCCAAACGTAGGGAATGAGACCAGCCTTCAGCATCTCGGCTGTAACACAACTGTACCATGCCATCATACTTTCATCATGCAGTTTCTGATTCCCCCCATAGAGGGAAGCATCCTTGCGGTTGGCACCGTATTCACCAATGACAACAGGATACCCCTTGTCCACAAACTTCTTCTTCATCTTCATCACCTGGTTGGTAATATGCTGATAGGCATCTACATTCTTATTGTTATACCTGATGGTGTTGACGGTGCGTCCCTGATTGTCAGCAGGCGCATGTCCCTTCCAGTAGAGTGCCACCTTGCCCCAATCGGCATCCTTGTCCATCAGGGTGAAGATATTATACGTTTTGATGCATCATTATTAAGTTTTCTGATACTTTTTCTTCACTGCCATTCTGTTACCCTTTCCGAAGAGAATGAAAGGCAATCAACCCCTTCATTGGTGCTCTTAATATGAGAGCAATCTTCAGGTGATGTTCATCTTCCATCACGTTTCTGAGAGGCGATTCGAAATAGTGGGCAATGCTTCCCACAAACCCTACTTCCTGATTTTCGCCCAAAGAAGCATCCCAAGCTTTCACTCCTGACGCCAACCTGCTGATGTCCTCAGCGCTAGCCTTCACATAATCAATATAAGGAACTAGATTGTTACGGTAAAACAATTCAAAGCTACTTAATATCATCCGATAGAGCGCCATGGCTTCGTTCAGCTCATCGCTACCGTTTTCATGTTTCTCTCCCTCGGCTATCTGCTGGGAAATGAAAGGACAGATAGAAGCCAGAAAGCGATTGGCTAAAGGCTCTTTATATACCTTATTAATAATAGTAGGGTAATCAAGTCCTGACCATGCCAGATATTTCTCCTTGAGAGAAGCAGGAAGTGTTCCCTTGAAGATACCATTCAGAAACAGCTTACCCAATACAGCTCCACTACCCTCATCCCCCAGGATGTAACCCAGCGGCGGAGTATTCATAACGATGTCCTTTCCATCATAAAGACAACTGTTGGCACCTGTACCCAAGATACAGGCAATACCCGGTTTATCACCAAACAGAGCACGAGCTGCACCCAACATATCACCTTCCACTTCTACCCTAGCTTCCGGGAAAGACTGCTGCAACAAGGACTGCATACGAGGTTTCATCGCCTCAGTTACACCACTGCCATAAAAGAACACTTCCTGAGGCTGCTCGTTCAACACTAGTTTATCACAGAGAATCTGCAATATATCAGCATCACTCTGATGAATCGGATTGATGCCTTGAGTATTACAAGTCATCAACACATCCCCCTGGTCACTTATCAATGCCCAATCGGTCTTGGTACTACCACTATCTGCTATCAGTTTCATCTTCGACTATTCTATTAATCAATATTATTTCTTCCTTAGAACATTCATCCAAGTAACGTCTAAGACACTGCAAATTTACAGAATTTCATTGAAATATCATCATAATAAATTGAAAAAGATACGCCCCAAAGGATAATATCTCAAAAAAGGTTCATGAATCTTTGCTTTTCTCTTCTTTTTTTAATAACTTTGCAGTCAATAACAATAAAACACGTATAATTATGGCAACATTCATAGCAGGACCATGCGTCATCGAGTCGATGGAACTACTGGACACAGTAGCTCAGGAACTCGTTCGCATCAACCAGAAGTTAGGAACCGACATTATATTCAAAGCATCATTTGACAAGGCAAACCGAACCAGCATCCACTCTTTCCGTGGTCCTGGTATGGAAAAGGGTCTACAGATGCTCAGCGATATCAAGTCAAAGTATGGACTTCGCATCACCACAGATATTCATGAGAGTTATCAGGCTGAGGCTGTAGGCAAAGTATGCGATATTCTCCAGATACCAGCCTTCCTCTGCCGACAGACCGATCTTTTGGTTTCAGCTGCTAAAACGGGTAAGATTGTCAACATCAAGAAGGCACAGTTCCTGAGCGGAAGAGATATGAAATATCCTGTAGAAAAAGCCTTGGACAGCGGTGCCAAGGAAGTGTGGCTCACTGAGCGCGGCAACTGCTTCGGCTACAATAATCTCGTAGTAGACTTCCGCAACATTCCAGACATGAAGGAGATTGTTCCTAATGTCATCATGGACTGCACTCACAGTGTGCAGCGACCAAGCGCTGGCGATGGCAAAACCGTGGGCGACCGCAAGTTTGTACCAGCCATGGCCATGGCAGCCAAGGCATTCGGCGCGACCGGTTACTTCTTTGAGGTACACCCAGACCCTGATCAGGGAAAAAGTGACGCTGCCAATATGCTGGAATTAGACAAGCTGGAAGGTCTCATTGCAGATTTGCTCGCTTAACAAAGTATATTAATTAACTTGCCTAAGTATATTAATTAACTTGTCTAAGTATATTAGTTTACTTGTCTAAGTATATTAATTAACTTGCCTAAGTATATTAGTTTACTTGTCTAAGTATATTAGTTCCATTCAATAAAGAACATTTATTTTAGAAAATAATGAATCACAAGATAAACGATATTGACAACATGACAGTCCGCTCGTATGGAGAGCAAGCCCTTCGTGATGAAGCTCAAGCCATACTCGATCAAATTTCCTATATGGATAGTAATTTTGAGAAGGCAGTAGATATGATGTATCATTGCGAAGGAAAGATTATCGTAACCGGTGTAGGCAAAAGTGGACACGTAGGTGCCAAGATTGCAGCTACTCTGGCATCAACAGGTACACCTGCTTTCTATATCAATCCTCTGGATGTATATCACGGTGATTTAGGCGTAATGACAGATAAAGACGTAGTTCTGGCACTGAGCAACAGTGGCCAGACCGATGAGTTGCTTCGCTTCATTCCAATGGTACTCCACATGAATGTACCGATTATTTCGATTACGGGAAATCCAAATTCCCTGTTGGCGAAATATTCCAACCACCATATCACAGTAAAGGTAAAGAAGGAAGCTTGTCCGCTGAACCTTGCTCCAACCAGCAGTACCACTGCGGCTTTGGCGATGGGAGATGCCTTGGCAATAGCCCTGATGCAGGTACGCCACTTCAAGCCACGCGACTTTGCACAGTTCCATCCTGGTGGCGAATTAGGTAAGCGCCTCCTGACTACCGCAGAAGATGTGATGCGCAGCGACGATATGCCAATCATCCCTAAGGAGATGCACCTGGGCGAGGCTATCATCCACGTCAGCAAGGGCAAACTGGGATTGGGAATCTCGCTTGATGAAGACAATCGTGTCATCGGATTGATTACTGATGGCGATATCCGCCGTGCCATGGAGAAATGGCAGGCTGAGTTCTTCAACAAGACGGTGAACGACATCATGACCACCACTCCTAAGATGGTGACTCCGAAGACCAAGATTTCGGAAATTCAGCGCATTATGCATAAGTACAAGGTACATACAGTACTCGTAGTAGATAAGGATAATCATTTGAAAGGCATCGTTGATCACTATGCCTGCATGGTATAATAAAGATGAAAATCAGAGAGATATTATTAGTATTCACGCTATGGCTTGTCAGTTCGCTGTGCAGCGCACAGACAAGCGATTCTATCATAGTCAACCAGCTTTGTGGGAAAGGCGTCAGCTTTTCTCACGATAATTCTGTTACGCTCCTGATGAGCGGACAGGAGAAATTTGATGATATGTTTCAGGCAATCCGTCAAGCCAAACACAGCATTCATCTGGAATACTTCAACTTCCGCAATGACAGCATCGCCTCCCTACTCTTCGACCTCCTGGCTGAGAAGGCAAAGGAAGGCGTCAAGGTAAGAGCCTTGTATGACGGATTCGGAAACTCATCCAACAACAAACCTTTGAGAAAGCGACATCTCAAGGAAATCCGTGCCAACGGTATCGAGATTTATGAATACAAACCCCTGAAGTTTCCTTGGGTGCATGCCGTTTTCAACCGTGACCACCGGAAAATCGTAGTCATCGACGGTCAGATTGCCTATACAGGCGGCATGAACGTAGCCGACTATTATATAAAAGGTACGAAGGTGGTGGGCGAATGGCACGATATGCACTGCCGCATCGACGGAAGCGAGGTAAATACCCTGCAGAAAATATTCCTCAAGATGTGGAACAAGGTAAGCGGACAGCACATTGATGGCGATGAGTATTACCGCAAGGAGAAAAAAGATTATCTGGTAGAGAATCTCAAACCCGACACCACTGCTACCGCCTATCATAAAACGGTTGGCATCATTAACCGTGAGCCCCATATCACCAAGGATATCATCCGTTATTTCTATGTGAACGCCATCAACGACGCACAGGATAGCATCAAGCTCATCAGTCCTTACTTCACCCTAAGTCACAAACTGAAGAAAGCACTGAAGAATGCGGTGAAAAGAGGTGTGAAGGTAGAAATCATGCTCTCTACCAAGAGCGATATTCCATTGACTCCAGATTGCGGTTTCTATAATGCCCATAAGCTGATGAAGGCTGGTTGCCATGTATGGATGTACACACCAGGCTTCCATCATACCAAGATTATCATGGTAGATGGAAAGTTCTGTACGGTGGGCAGCGCCAATCTCAATGCCAGAAGCCTTAGATGGGATTACGAAGAGAATGCTGTAATTGTAGACCCTTACACTACAGACCAGCTGGTAAAGCTCTTCGATGGAGAGAAGAAAGACAGTTTCCTGCTCAACGAAAAGAACTGGAGAGAATGGCGCACTGGGTGGCAGAGATTCAAGGGATGGTTTGCAGCTACCTTCCTGACCCCTTTCCTATAAATATATAAAAAAGAAGATATAATGAATGAAGAAATGATGAAAGTAATGGCTGGGAAATCAATGCCCGAACTAGCCATTGTAGATAATAATACGCTAGCAGCATTGGGACTGAAAAGTCTGCTGGAAAGCGCTATTCCGATGGTAAGAATCAAAACCTTCGGTACATTCGGTGAATTTGAATCGAGTGTACCCGAGCGGTTCATGCACTATTTTGTATCCATGCCCATCGTTTTGGCGCATCGCAACTTCTTCATTGACGAAAAGCATCGCCATCATACCATCGTACTGACACCAGGTTGTGACCCAAATTCCCAACTGCAAGGTTTCCACAGCATCTGTACCAACGTGCCTGAAACGCAACTCATCAAGGAATTGATGAGTCTGCAACGTTCAGGACATCCTCATGGAGAACATCTCCCGATGATGGATTCAGCAGATTCCAGGGAGAAAAACTTGACGGATAGAGAAATCGAAGTTCTGTCCCTGGTAGCACAAGGCAAAATCAACAAAGAAATTGCCGATCAGCTCTGCATCGGACTCACTACGGTGATTACTCATCGCAAGAATATCCAGGAAAAATTAGGAATTAAAAGCGTTTCTT
>ERZ1034753.88-NODE-88-length-32766-cov-31.439027_pt1 | contig 32766 bp, 28 predicted proteins | sample MGYA00520702_ERZ1034753 | MGnify/ENA primary metagenome ERZ1034753 (study PRJEB33766, sample SAMN09781700) | gut metagenome | biome: gut microbiome | host: Homo sapiens | place: Madagascar | study: EMG produced TPA metagenomics assembly of the PRJNA485056 data set...
ATCACACTCTTAGATGGAGTTCTGAAAAAAAGAATCATACTATTTCTCTTTTTATTATGTTAATGTATTTATTTTCTTTCGGTTGCAAAGATAGTGCTAAATTTTGGAAATACAAAGCCTTTGCTCGTATTTTTATAGTTAGTTAATGCTTTCCCCTTGTAAAAAACTACAAAATATTGATTTTGTGGTTAAAAATATCTAAAACGCTTTGACAAATGATGTTTATTCGGGTCTAATCAGTAACTTTGCACCATAGAAGCGTGAAATACTTTATTTTATAGAGAAATATAATAACTGAAAAAATAATAATTTAAAAATAAGGAATATGAAACAGACAAAGATTTTTGCAATGGTTTTGATGGCAGCAGCTTTGTTAACAACAAGTTGCGCTAGTAAGAAGGATCTTCAGAATTGTCAGACAGAAAACAGAGAGTTGACTGCCAATTATCAGGATACAAAGGAGAAATTGGCTGCTACAGAAGCTAGTCTCGCTGCAGCACAGCAGCAGCTTGCTACTGCAAAGAGCGACTACGCTAAGTTGCAGAGTGCTCTCGACAAGAGTTTGACCAATGCTAATCAGAACAATATTAGCATCGAGAAGCTCGTTGACCAGATCAATGAGAGCAACCAGTACATCCGTCACTTGGTTGAGGTAAAGAGCAAGAGCGATTCTTTGAATATGGTATTGACCAACAACTTGACCCGTTCACTCAGCCGTGAGGAGATGAAGGAAGTTGACGTTCAGGTTTTGAAGGGTGTAGTTTACATCTCTTTGGCTGACAATATGCTCTATCAGAGCGGTAGCTACGAGGTGAACAGCCGTGCTAAGGAGACCTTGAGCAAGATTGCCAAGATTATCCAGGACTACAAGGATTACGATGTACTCATCGAGGGTAACACTGATAACGTGCCTGTAAGCACTACTAGTGCAAAGATGAAGAATATCCGTAACAACTGGGACCTCTCTGCTCTCCGTGCAGCTTCTGTTGTTCAGTATCTCCAGGACAACTTCGGTGTTAATCCTAAGCGTATGACTGCTGGTGGTCGTGGTGAGTACAACCCTGTTACAACCAACAATACAGAGGTTGGCAAGCAGCGCAACCGTCGTACCCAGATTATCATCACTCCTAAGCTCGACCAGTTCATGGACTTGATCGACAAGGCTCCAGAGGAGAAATAAAAAGGTAAAAAAGTAAATAGGTAGAGGCATCAATGAGTTGTTAAAGACTTATTGATGCCTTTTTCGGTATAAATATACAAGTTTTATGTTTTAAAGCCGTGGAAAAGTGCTTTTTGTTATCATTTTGCTAGAATTATTCTTAATTTCCTTTCTTTTCTTGATTATTTTTATTAATTTTGCAGGCAAAATATCAAAGGGTCGCTTGACTGCCCTGATAATTGTACATTGTAAATTATTAATTATACATTATATTGTGTTATGGAAAAGATTAAGATGACGACTCCATTGGTAGAGATGGACGGTGATGAGATGACAAGAATCCTCTGGAAGATGATCAAGGATGAACTGATTCTTCCTTTCGTTGACTTGAAATCTGAGTATTACGACCTGGGTTTGCCTTATCGCGACAAGACCAATGACCAGGTAACCATCGATTCTGCCGAGGCTGCCAAGAAATATGGTGTAGCCGTGAAGTGTGCTACCATTACCCCTAATGCCCAGCGCATGGACGAGTATAAGCTCCACAAGATGTGGAAAAGTCCTAACGGTACAATTCGTAGCATCATGGACGGTACCGTGTTCCGTGCTCCTATCACCATTCCTAGCATTCACCCATGTGTGAAGAACTGGGAGAAGCCTATCACTATCGCCCGTCATGCTTATGGAGATGTATACAAGAGCGTGGAGATTCGTGCCGATGAACCGGGAGTAGCTAAACTCGTGTTTGAGGGTAAGAGTGGCAAGAAGCAGGAGGTTGAAATCCATAACTTCGATGGCGCTGGCGTTATTCAGGGTATGCACAATACCGACAAGAGTATCCGCAGCTTTGCTCACAGCTGCTTCAAGTTTGCCATAGATACCAAGCAGGATCTCTGGTTTGCTACCAAGGATACCATCTCCAAGACTTACGATGCCCAGTTCCGTAAAATCTTTGAGGAAGTATATGAGAGCGACTACAAGGAGAAGTTTGCTGAACTCGGCATTGAATACTTCTATACTCTGATAGATGATGCCGTGGCTCGTGTAATCCGCAGCAAGGGTGGTTTTATCTGGGCATGTAAGAACTATGATGGTGATGTAATGAGCGATATGCTCAGTACCGCTTTTGGTTCTCTGGCTATGATGACTTCTGTTTTGGTATCTCCTGACGGTAAGTATGAGTATGAGGCTGCACATGGAACTGTAACCCGCCACTACTATCGCTACCTGAAGGGTGAGGATACATCAACCAACCCAATGGCAACCATCTTTGCATGGAGCGGTGCATTGAGAAAGCGTGGTGAGCTGGATGGCATCAAGGAACTTCAGGACTTTGGCGATCAGTTGGAAGCAGCCTGCTTCGATACCTTGAATGATGGTATCGCCACCAAGGACCTCGTTAATCTGATGGAGGGTGTTGAGGCCAAGGCAGTTAATTCAGCCGGCTTCATTGCAGCCATCCGTGAAAGACTTGAAAAGAGATTGGGATAATTTTCTTTATCGGATAATGAAAAAGCCTCATTAGAATCAAGGATTGATGCTAGTGAGGCTTTGTCATGTAATATGAGAAAAATTATTTTCTGCGCTTAGAAGAAAGTGCATCAGAATAGTACTTGAAGAAGTCAACCTTCAGAATTTTACTGATATGGAACAGCATGCCCGTATCTATGGTTGTGCGATCGTACACCTTATATATATTGGTGCGGTGGCAGCCAAGTTCATTGGCAAGCCATACGGATGTCTTACCTTGCCGTTGTAGTTCTTCCTTGATGAGTTTGCCTATGACCACAGTATTAACTTTATCGTTCATAATTCTTTGCTTATTAAAGATTTTATATATTCTTGTCTAAATCCGGTTGCAAAATTACCATTATTGTATTAAAATATCGAACAAACTTGTAGCGGATTTGGTTACATTGCGTTAAAGTGTGTCATAAAATTCTTTAAAAACATAATAGAACTAGGCTTTTGGGGGCTGATTTTGTGATTGTAATTAAATTGTAATCGAATGTAATGCGTATTACAAAAGAAAAAGTGTAATTTTGCAGGCAGAATTTAAATGATAGGAATATGGAAGCAAATAAAAAGAAAATCCTGGTTGTTGATGACGAGCAGGACTTGTGTGAAATCTTGAAATTCAACTTGGAAACAGAGGGGTATCAGGCAGATACAGCCAACTCTGGTGAAGAAGCTATGTCGATGGATATTGCCTCTTACGATCTTTTGTTGCTTGATGTGATGATGGGAGGAATGAGCGGCTTTCAGTTGGCTAAACAGTTGAAGGAGAATCCGATGACAGCTCATGTGCCTATCATCTTCCTGACTGCCCGTGATACGGAGAATGATACTGTGACCGGATTCAATCTGGGTGCAGACGATTATATTTCCAAGCCTTTCTCTATCCGAGAAGTGATGGTGCGTGTGCGTGCTGTGCTGCGCCGTACAATGGAGCAGAGAGGTAACAGCAGCGAGCCTTCTCTGATTAACTATCAGGGTTTGCAGCTGAATTTGGACAAGAAGTCGGTGACTGTGGATGGAGAGTGTGTGCCATTTACCAAGACTGAGTTTGAACTCTTGCGCCTTCTGCTGGAAGAGCGCGGTAAGGTGTTCTCTCGTCAGGAACTCATCGACCGTGTATGGCCAAAGGATGTGATGGTGCTCGACCGTACTGTGGATGTGAATATTACCCGTATGCGAAAGAAAATTGGTAAATTTTCCAAGTGTATCGTTACCCGTCTTGGATTTGGTTATTATTTTGATGCATAAATATAAGTATCATGTTTAAACTGAATAATGTAGGTAAGAAGTTGTATTTCAGCGTACTGGCGGTGTTCCTTGTGTTCGCTGTCAGTTTTATTGTATTTCAGCAAACACGCGAGAAACAGTATAAGATTAGTACGTTGACTCTGAAACTTGCCAATTATAATGAGCTTCTGGCAGAGGATTTGGAATTGTCAAAAACTGGTGGCATTCTCCTTTCTGACAGTGTTGAAGTGGTGGATAGCGTGCGTGTGGCAGAGGCTAAGTTGGAAGATTTTGTGCAGACACATGAGAGTAAGGACCTTCGTGTAACTTTGGTCAAGAAGGATGGAACAGTAATCTTTGACAATATGAGCAAGGATTATCGCCACTTTGCCAATCATGCCCAACGTGCGGAGATAGCACAGGCTCTGAAGGAAGGAATGGGTACGAGCGTGGAGCGACAATCGAAAACGCTGAAGCATGATTATTTCTATGTGGCGTCCTATTTCCCGAAGAGTCGTCTCATCGTTCGTACCGCATTGCCATATAATGACGATTTGTCCAGGTCGCTTCAGGCTGATCAGCATTATATCTGGTTTGCCTTGGCAGCTATCATCCTACTTACCCTGGTGCTATACCGTTTTACAAACAGATTGGCGAAGAATGTATCCAAACTCCGTATCTTTGCTTACAAGGCAGATCATAATGAGAGCCTGGAGGTGGAGGATCTGGCTAAATTCCCTAATGATGAGTTGGGTGAGATTGCTGAGAGAATCATCAAGATGTATAAGCGCATACAGACAACGCGTAAGGAGCAGGATATCCTGAAGCGCCAGCTTACCCAGAATATTGCTCACGAACTCAAAACCCCTGTAGCCAGTATTCAGGGATATCTGGAAACCATTCTTGACAATCCGCATATCAATGAGGAAACGAAGGCCTTGTTCCTGCAGCGCTGTTATGCGCAGAGCGAGCGTCTTACCTCGCTGCTCCGTGATATCTCTACCTTGAACAGACTGGATGACGGTTCGGATATGATAGATTTTGAGGCGGTGGATATCACGATGATGGTGGCAGAAATCAATCGTGAGACGACTTTGGAAAGAGAAGGTCATCACATGACTTTCGATAATAAATTGCCTGAACGCATTGTAGTAAAGGGTAATAGGAGCCTGTTGTACAGTGTATTCCGTAATCTTATGGATAATGCCATTGCCTATGCCGGAGAAGGGACAACTATGACGCTGGAAGCAAAAGAACAGGGCAATAAATGGCATTTCATCTTTAGGGATAACGGTCAGGGAGTGCCTCAGGAGCATCTAGCCCGTCTCTTTGAACGTTTTTATCGTGTAGATAAGGGAAGAAGCCGAAAGATGGGAGGTACCGGTTTAGGTCTGGCAATCGTGAAGAATGCCGTGTTGCTGCATGGAGGTACTATTAGGGTTAATAATTTGTCTGAAGGTGGACTGAAGTTTGAGTTTACCATCAAGAAATAAAAAACTCTGAAGCCTCAGGTAGAAGAAATAAATCTTAAAAGTCGCAGAGAGTTTCGTCTTTGCGACTTTTTTTGTGTACCTTTGCATCTACTATTAACAATTATAAGAAAGATGAATCAATTTACAAAGATTATTGCAGCCCAGCTCAAATTAAGTGAACAGGCTGTCGAAAATACCTTGGCGCTGCTCGAAGAGGGTTGCACCATTCCTTTTATCTCGCGATACCGTAAGGAGAAGACGGGTAATATGGACGAGGTGAATATTGAAGCTATCGCTCAGGCTAATGAAAAGTTAAAGGAGATGGCGAAGCGCAAGGAAACCATTCTCAAGACAATAGAAGAACAGGGAAAGCTGACCGATGCACTCAAGGAGCGTATCGCAAACTGCTGGGATGCTACTGAATTGGAGGATATTTATCTGCCATATAAGCCAAAGCGCAGAACCCGTGCCCAGATAGCCCGTGAGGCAGGCTTGGAGCCATTGGCACAGTTGCTCCTGTTCCAGCGTGAGCGTAATCCGGAGCAGGCTGCAAGAAAATATCTTGGTGAAAAGGTGAAGGATGTGGAGGCTGCCCTGCAGGGCGCTAAAGACATTATTGCCGAGACTGTGAGCGAGAGCGAGGAGAGCAGAAATCAGATTCGTGGCGAATTCCGTCGTGGTGCCATCATCACCTCAAAGGTAGTGGCTAAGAAAAAGGATGAAGAGGAGGCTCAGCGCTTCTCTGATTACTTTGATTTCTCTGAACCTTTAAAGAAATGTTCTTCTCATCGCTTGCTGGCGATGCGTCGTGGTGAAGCGGCTGGTTTCCTCCGTATCAGCATTTCGGCTGATGATGAGCAGTGTCAGGATAAACTGAAGCGTCATTATGTACATGGTTTCGGTGAATGCCAGACTTTGGTTGGTGAGGCTGTGGATGATGCTTTCAAGCGTCTGCTGAAGCCTAGTATTGAAACCGAGTTTGCTGCTCTCAGCAAACAGAAGGCTGATGAGGAGGCTATTGTAGTATTCGCAGAAAACCTGCGTCAGCTTTTGCTTGCTGCTCCTTTAGGACAGAAGCGTGTGATGGCAGTAGACCCTGGTTTCGCCAATGGCTGTAAAACCTGTTGTCTCGATGCGCAGGGCAATCTGATTCATCACGAAATCGTTTTTCCTCATCCTCCACGTAACAAGAAGAGCGAGGCTACTGCTGCCATCCTGCGCATGGTGAAGATGTATCAGGTTGAGGCAATGGCTGTGGGTAATGGTACGGCAAGTCGTGAAACCAGCGATTGGCTGCACGAAATAAGTTATCCACACCCTGTGGATATCTATGTGGTGAGCGAGGATGGTGCTTCTATCTATTCGGCTTCAAAGATTGCGAGAGATGAATTCCCTGATGAGGATGTTACCGTTCGTGGTGCCGTGAGCATCGGGCGACGACTGATGGATCCGCTTGCCGAGCTGGTTAAGATTGACCCAAAGAGCATTGGTGTAGGACAGTATCAGCATGATGTGGATCAGACACAGCTTAAGAAGAGTCTTGATACCGTGGTGATGAGTTGTGTGAACTCGGTAGGTGTAAATCTGAATACAGCATCCCAGCATCTCCTTACCTATGTGAGTGGATTGGGACCTACTCTTGCCAAGAATATCGTTGAATATCGTCGCGAGAATGGTGCTTTTGCTTCCCGTGCTCAGTTGAAGAAGGTGCCTCGTCTGGGACCATCTGCCTTCGAGCAGTGTGCCGGTTTCCTCCGTATTCCTGGTGCCAAGAATCCGTTGGATAATAGTGCCGTGCATCCTGAGCGTTATGCGCTGGTAGAGCAGATGGCAAAGGATCAGGGTGTTACAGTGAAGCAATTGGTTGAAGATAAATCTCTACAGAAGAAGATTGATATCAAGAAATATGTAACTGCTGAGGTAGGTATGCCTACTTTGACGGATATCATGACCGAGCTTGACAAACCGGGCTTGGATCCTCGTGGTGAGGTGGAGAAGTTTGAGTTTGAAGCAAGTATCAAGTCCATTGAAGATTTGCAGATAGGCATGGTGGTGCCAGGCATCGTCACCAATATCACCAAGTTTGGTGCCTTTGTTGATATAGGTGTCCACAACGACGGTCTGGTTCATGTTTCCCAAATGTCTAATCGCTACATCAACGATCCAGGTGAGGTGGTAAAGCTTCATGAGCATGTGATGGTGCGTGTGGCAGAGGTAGATTTGAAGCGCAAGCGCATCGCTTTGTCGATGAAGGGAGTAAAGTAAAAGGAATATTCAGAATGAATCAGAATCAAGGTCATAATGTTGATGCTCTCCTGTTGGAGAGCATCAACAGAGATTGCATAGAGTCGGCATATTGCTTTATTCATCAGAAGCTTAGAGTCTTTGAGTTTTCTACTAATCCTACACAGCGAGATGATATAGAGTATGCCATCGCCCAATATGTAGAGGGCATGAATCCTCTGCTTTACCAGCTTCTTTCGCAAGGCAGAAAAGAATTCCTTCTAGACCATGTGAATTTCGAAAAAGACATGCGTGAGGCTCTGGAGAAATTAGAGGGGATGATGTAGGCATCTATCTACCTCTGTTATTAAGAATTATCTTGCAAATAGTAGCAAAAAGATGAGTAATTTTAATAAACGAAAAATGCTAAATAGTTAGATGTTAACTATTTAGCATTTTTTTTATGTGCGCCTGATAGGACTCGAACCTACACGGCCTGAACCACTAGATCCTAAGTCTAGCGCGTCTACCAATTTCGCCACAAGCGCATTTGTGAGTGCAAAGATACAATAAATATTTGAATAAAAAGAAGAAATAAGCAGAAAAAAGCTGTTTTGTTCGTTTTTTACGAGAAATAATGGTACTTTTGCAGGCAAACTAAAAATAATCATGATGAAAAAAATGAATTTGTTATTGATGGTAACAATGCTGAGCGTTGCTGCCTTTGCTGGTAATGGAAAGACTTCTACTACTCTTCCTGTTGAGGGAGAGGTGGTGAAGGCATCTCATCCTATGATTCAATACATGGGACGTGTAAGCTTCGGAAAGAATCCGGATGTGGCCAGTTTTAATTTCCCTGGTACTACCATAGAAGCAAACTTTCAGGGGTCTTCCTTGAAGATGATGTGCCGTCCGATGACGGGTTATTTCATGGCACAAGTTGATGGCAGTGAACCTTTTAAGGTTGGATTCAATGCAGAGCGTGATTCGGTGGTTACACTGACCACTGCCTTGCCAAAGGGTGTGCATCATGTGAAGGTGATGTATGTAATTGAGGGATTATTCCGCAACCCTGAGTTCCGTGGATTTGTGTTGGATAAGGGGTGTAAGCTCGTTGAGGCTCCTGCTTTATCTGATAGAAAGATTGAGTTCATTGGTAATTCCATCACTTGCGGATATGGAGTGGAGAGCATTGGAATGAGTGATCCTTTTGAGGATGAAACGGAGAACCATTGGCTGACTTATGCCAATATCGTGAGTGATAGCCTGAAGGCGCAGCATACTTCGATCTCCCGCAGTGGTATCGGTGTATATCGCAACTATGATGGTCCTAAGACGGGTTCCGCGGAGAATATGCCTTGGCAGTATGAATATACCTTATTTAATAAGCACGATGAGAAATGGGATTTTGCCAAGTATCAACCGCAACTGGTTTGCATCAACCTAGGTACCAATGATCTTTCTACGGATAATTATGATATTCAGCTTTATGAGAAGAATTACCGCATGTTCCTTACTACCGTGAGAAGCAAATATCCTGATGCCAAGATTGTGCTCCTGACAGGTCCAATGCTCGAAGAGAAGGAGAGTAGTGAGCAGAGAGCTGCACTTGACAGAATCTGCGCAGATGCCCACAAGAGTGGCTTCACCTTGGCAAATAAAACGGTAGTGGATAAAAAGGGTAAGATAAAGAAGGTGAAGAAGCAGGGTGATAAGGAGATTTATCGCTTCGACTTCTCTTTCCAGAGAGGTGACTTAGCATATGGTGCCAGCTGGCATCCTAGCAAGTTGCAGCATCAGAAAATGGCAAAGGAATTGTTGCCATTCCTGAAGAACTTGATGAACTGGTAAGGGGAAAATAACAGATGAATCTTAAAATAACTGATAAAATAAAAATGTAATAACAATGAACACAAAGAATCTATTATTGTGGGCATCTCTTGCTCTTGCGATGCCTATGACTGCACAGACTCCTCAGGAGGATTTTAAGAGAGACATTACGCTCTCAGGTAGTAATTATGTGGCTTATCGCGGACCTCAGAAGCAGTTGACTCCTGCGCCCAAGGGGTATAAGCCTTTCTATCTGAGCCATTATGGTCGTCATGGCTCCCGTTTTATGATTGGCAATAAGGCGTATGATGTACCTTATTTCTCTCTGTTGAAGGCAAAGCAGGAGGGGAAACTGACTGCCAAGGGCGAGGAAACCCTGGCTAAGGTGAAGATGATTCGCGAGGAGGCGAAGGGGCGTGATGGCGAACTGACTCCGCTTGGCGCCCTGCAGCATCAGGGCATTACCAAACGAATGATGGAGAGATTCCCTGAGATTTTTGCCGGTAATACGAATATCGAAGCTCGAAGCACATTGGTAATCCGATGCATCCTCTCTATGGAGAACGGTTTGCAGCAGATGCTCCGCATGAATCCTAAGCTTCATATCTTCCACGATGCCAGCGAGCATGATATGTATTATATGAACCAGGGCGACAGATACCTGGATAGCCTGAAGAATAGCGTGGGTATCAAGGTGGCGCAGCAGGAGTTTGCTCAGAAGCACATTAACTGCAGTCGCCTGATGAAGGAGCTTTTCAACGATCCTGCCTGGGTGAAGCAGAACATCAACCAGAGCGACTTGAACAGAAAACTCTATGAGATGGCGAGCTCTATCCAGGGCACGGAATTGAGGGGCAAGGTTTCGCTCTACGATCTCTTTACAGAGGAGGAGCTGTATCAGAACTGGCTGAATGCCAACATCTGGTGGCAGATGGCTTACGGCAATTCGCCTTATACGGGAAATGTGCAGCCGTTCTCGCAGCGCAATCTCTTGATGGATATTATCCAGAAGGCTGATAGCTGTATTGCTCTCCAGCATCCAGGTGCTACCTTGCGATATGGTCATGATACGATGGTTACTCCGCTCACTTGCCTTCTGAACCTGAATGGATATGGCGAGGAAATCAAGGACCCGGAGAAGGTGGCTAGCCAGTGGTTTGATTATAAGATTACTCCGATGGCTACTAACCTTCAGTTTGTGTTCTATCGCAACAAGGCGAATGATGTGCTGGTGAAGGTCTTGCTTTGCGAGGATGAGGCTACGCTTCCTATCAAGAGCGATGTGGCGCCTTATTATCACTGGGCTGATTTCAAGGCTTACTGCCTAGAGAAGCTGAAGGGGTATAAGAAGTAAAAATATACAGCAATGCTACGCATATAATCATCTATAGATAAAAAGGGGGAGCTTAAGGCAATTGATGCTTTAAGCTCCCTTCTAAAATTTATATATCGAAAACTTTTCGAATTCTTTTATTGTCTTGATAACCAGTCTTTGTCTTTTTGATTTTCTTCGAAGTCCTTTTCTGAAAAGAGGTTGGTTTGACCGGTTAACTCATCGATTACCTGCTGTTCGCTTTTGCCGGCATCAGGGTCAAGATTCTCTTTTGAGGTTTCTGATGAAGAAGTATTAGGGTCATCATTTGATGAGTCATCATCGGAATCATCATTGGCTGATGGGTCCGGGAATCTTGTCGGTTCCAGTTCTTCGACGCTTTCCAACTTGAATGTCGTCAGGCGCTTACCCTTTGCCTTGAAACTCTTCTGTGCGATGAATTGCTCGGCATCGATTTCCTCGGCAGGGCGAATGGCATCCACACCGCCATAGGTGACCTTGATGCGAGGGAATGGGGTGTCGGTGAGCAGAATGAGCTTGCAGTTAGGGTTCTCACCCATGAAATTCTGATGGCGCTTGGTGGCATCCATCGTGAAGCGCTTGATGTATGGATAACCTTGGTTGTCAGCATCATAAAGGATGGCTGTCCATATCTTGTGCTCGTCCCATTTCTCCAATCTCAGAATGTTGTCTTCGTAATGGTTGTTCACATCGAAGTTGGTGATGTAGAATTCGCCATTGTCTAGTGCTACCAGGATTGAGTCATCATCGTTGAATTCTCCCAGGAATCTGCCGTTCTCATCATAATTGATGCGGTTTACATCAGGGTCGAACCATACCTTTCTTCCTCCCAGGGTGCTGTGTCCGTGGCTCTTCAATCCGATGCGGCGGATGGTTCGCTTGGTGAGCAGGTTGCCCTTGGCAGCACGTCCCTTGATGAGGATTTCAGAGAAATCTTTCTCCAGGAAGATGCTTTGGCGTTTCTTGCTCAGATCCGGTTCCATCGTTACCTTGATGATTTCTGCCTCACCATTAGGGTTGGCGGTGAAGTAGATGATGCGGCTTCCCGCAGTTCCCTGCGTGATATCGTAGAGCTTGTCGCGCGTCATAGCGGTTACGTTGAATCGCTTGATGAAGTAATCGCCCTGTTTGCCGTCGCGATATACGCAGTTGTAGATGGTTCGCTTGTCGTTCTTCTTGAACACCTGCACGTGGAGGATGTTCTTACCCACGAATATTTTGTCGGCAACCTTGGTTACCTTGAATTTTCCATCCTTGTAGAAGATGATGATGTCGTCGAGGTCAGAGCAGTTGCATACGAATTCATCCTTCTTCAATCCTGTACCTACGAAACCTTCCTGTCGGTTGATGTAGAGTTTCTGATTGGCTTCCACCACCTTGGTTACCTCGATGGTATCGAAGTTCCTGATTTCGGTTTTTCTTGGATGCATCTTTCCGTACTTGCCCTTGAGATACTCAAACCAGTTGATGGTGACATCGGTCATGTGAGCGAGGTCGTTTTCTATTTCCGCCAATTCAGCCTTGATCTTCATCAGAAGTTCATCTGCCTTATCCTTATTGTATTTCAGAATGCGCTGCATTTTGATTTCCAGGAGTTTGAGGATGTCTTCCCTTGTGATGTCACGGTGGAAGGAGTATTCCACATTTCCCTTGCCATCAACCTCTGCAGTGAAGATCTGGTCCTTGAAAGGCTCCAGTTTGGAATCGATGAATGCCACTACCTCATCCTGACTCTTGCTCTGCTCGAATTTGCGCTCCTTGTAGATGCGTTCCTCGATGAAGATGCGTTCAAGCGAAGAGAAGAAGAGCTGTTCTTCCAGCTCGCCTTTTCGGATCATCAATTCGCGACGGAGCAATCCCATGGTGCGGTCAACGCTATGTCTGAGCACATCGCTCACGGTGAGGAACTTAGGCTTGTTGTCCTCGATGACGCAGCAGTTGGGCGAGATGTTGATTTCGCAATCGCTGAAGGCATAGAGTGCATCCATCGTTTTGTCAGAAGAAGTGCCAGGAGTAAGATGTACGAGGATTTCAACATTTGCCGATGTGACGTCTTCTATCTTGCGAGCCTTGATTTTTCCCTTTTCTACCGCCTTGGTAATGCTTTCGATGAGGCTTACTGTGGTTTTGCTGTATGGTATTTCGCTGATGACGAGTGTTTTGTTGTCGAGTTTGTCAATCTTGGCTCTTACCTTCAATACGCCACCTCTCTGACCGTCGTTGTATTTGCTTACGTCTATGGCACCTCCTGTAGGGAAATCGGGGTAGATATTGAATGGTTCACCCTTAAGGTAGTGGATAGCAGCATCGCAGAGGTCGTTGAAGTTATGTGGCAATACCTTGCTGCTCAAACCCACGGCGATGCCCTCGGCACCTTGTGCCAGGAGTAGCGGGAATTTGGCTGGCAGGGTGATAGGTTCCTTGTTTCTGCCGTCGTAGGAGAGTTGCCAATCTGTGGTTTTAGGATTGAATACCACGTCGAGGGCGAATTTAGAGAGTCGTGCTTCGATGTATCGGGGAGCGGCAGCACGGTCTCCGGTGAGTATGTTACCCCAGTTACCCTGTGTGTCGATGAGCAGGTCTTTCTGTCCCATCTGTACGAGAGCATCTCCGATGGATGCATCTCCGTGAGGGTGGAATTGCATCGTATGTCCTACGATGTTTGCCACCTTGTTGTATCTTCCGTCATCCATGCGTTTCATGGAGTGGAGGATACGTCGCTGTACAGGTTTTAATCCGTCTTCGATATGAGGTACGGCACGCTCCAGGATTACATACGAAGCATAGTCGAGGAACCAGTTCTGATACATTCCGCTGAGGTGATGTACGGCAGCAGCATCAAAACGATTCACCGGCTTGTAGTCGGAGTGTTCCTGAGGCGTATTTTCCTCATTTATCTCGTTTTTATCTTTAATTTCGTCGCTCATATATAGCTTTTAATACTTATTTTATTAATTTATGGCAAAAATACAACAATTTTTCGAGAAAAAAGAGTATCTTTGCCGAAAATTTGAAAAAAATAAGATTTAATCATGGCACAGGAAGATGTTTTTAAGAAAATTGTAAGCCATTGCAAGGAATATGGCTTCGTGTTCCCAAGTAGTGAAATTTATGATGGCTTGGCTGCCGTTTATGACTATGGTCAGAATGGTGTTGAGCTCAAGAATAATATCAAGCAGTACTGGTGGCAGAGTATGGTATTGTTGCACGAGAACATTGTAGGTCTCGATGCTGCTATCTTCATGCACCCTACTGTATGGAAGGCATCTGGTCACGTGGATGCTTTCAATGACCCTTTGATTGATAACCGCGACTCAAAGAAGCGTTATCGTGCCGATGTGCTCATCGAGGATCACATGGCTAAGTATGAGGAGAAGATTGCCAAGGAGATTGCCAAGGCTCAGAAGCGCTTCGGCGACAGCTTCGATGAGGCTCAGTTCCGCGCAACCAACCCTCGCGTTCTGGAGAACCAGAAGAAGTTTGATGACCTCCATGCCCGCTATACTGAGGCTATGCAGGGTCCTAACCTGGAGATGCTGAAGCAGATTATCGAGGATGAGGGTATCGTTTGCCCTATCAGCGGTACCAAGAACTGGACTGATGTCCGTCAGTTCAACCTGATGTTCTCTACCCAGATGGGTGCTGCCAGCGATGCTACAAGCAAGGTATATCTCCGTCCTGAGACTGCTCAGGGTATCTTCGTAGATTACCTGAGCGTTCAGAAGACCGGCCGTATGAAGTTGCCATTCGGTATCTGCCAGATTGGTAAGGCTTTCCGTAACGAGGTTGTTGCCCGTCAGTTCGTATTCCGTATGCGTGAGTTCGAGCAGATGGAGATGCAGTTCTTCTGCCAGCCTGGTACTGAGATGAAGTGGTTTGAGTATTGGAAGAAGGTTCGTCTGGCTTGGCACGAGGCTCTCGGCATGGGTAATGAGAATTACCGTTACCACGATCACGAGAAGCTGGCTCACTATGCCAACGCTGCTACCGACATCGAGTTTAAGATGCCATTCGGCTTCAAGGAGGTAGAGGGTATCCACAGCCGTACCAATTTCGACCTTTCTCAGCACGAGAAGTACAGCGGCCGATCTATCAAGTACTTCGATCCTGAGAAGAACGAGAGCTATGTGCCTTACGATGTAGAGACCTCTATCGGTGTTGACCGTATGTTCCTCAGCGTGATGTGCCACTCTTACTGCGAGGAGAAGCTTGAGAATGGTGAGACACGTGTGGTATTGCGTTTGCCAGAGGCATTGGCTCCAGTGAAGTGCGCCGTATTCCCATTGGATAAGAAGGATGGCCTGCCAGAGTTGGCTCACGAGATTGTGGATGAGTTGAAGTTCCACTTCAATACCCACTATGGCGATCCTAAGGATTCCATCGGTAAGCGTTACCGTCGCCAGGATGCCATCGGTACTCCATTCTGTATCACCGTTGACCACGAGACACCTAAGGATCACAAGGTAACTTTGCGCTATCGTGATACCATGGAGCAGGAGCGCGTAGCTATCTCTGACCTTCGTGGCATCATCGAGGATCGCGTAAGTATCACTAGCGTATTAAAGAAACTTGGTAATGAAATTAAGAATTTCTAAATATCTCTTCTTGCTCGTGATGGCAGTGTTCGCCCTGTCATCATGCAGCGAGGATGATAACACCGTAGATGAGTATGCCAACTGGCAGGAGCGCAATGAGCAGGCTTTTGACGATACTTTGGCTTATGCCCGTCAGCAGATAGCCAACGGTAGCGATGAATGGAAGGTAATACTCAAATGGTCGCTGCAAAACCAGACACCTAACAAGGATACTAATGGTAATGCTGTGCCTTTGACTTACAAGGATGCTGATCACATCGTGGTTCGCGTGTTGAAGGAGGGCAAGGGCAGCGGATGCCCTATGTACACCGATTCTGTGAAGGTGAGCTATCTTGGTAGATTGCTGGGCACTGATACTTATCCTGCAGGTTATGTATTCGATAAAACCTTCGAGGGTACCTACGACAAGGCTACTGCTCAGGTAACTACCAATTTGGCAAGTGGCTGGATAGATGGTTTTACCACAGCCATGCTCGATATGCACATCGGCGACCATTGGCAGGTGTATATCCCATACCAGCTGGCTTATGGTACTACCCAGAATGGCACAATCCCTGCCTATTCCATGCTTCGCTTCGAGATTGTGCTTGACAGCTACTATCGTCCGGGGCAGGTAATACCGGGTTCTAGAGCCGTTGAAGGAGGTAGGAATAAGGGAACTTGGATCACAGAGTAAGAACTTTAAGTTTTATACCTTATTTATATAAAGGGATTTTCCTCCTTAAATTATATATAGGGAAATAGATAGGCGTTCCTAGGATTGCTGTGCATACGGCATTCTTAGGAACGTTTTCTTTTTGAAGCATCCAATGTTGTCTTTGTGTTAACAGACCTTGATGATGTGTTAACAAGTGTTTGTGCCCGCACACAAAACATTGATATACGTCAAAAAATGTTAGTTCGATGCATTTTTTAGGGGTAATTTCATTGTGGTTTCAAAAAATAGTTGTACCTTTGCAATCGAAAAAATAAGTTTTAGGTTTTTAGTTAGGTAATAGATTTTATAGGTTTAGTTTTTAGGTTTAAGGTTGTTAGTTTTTTAATTTAGGTGTTAGTTAAGGTAAAGAAAGATTGTTTATTCAAGGACGACAGGTATTTAGTTTGTTAGGTAAAATAGGTTGTTTATTCTAGGTAATTTAGTACTGTCCTATTTCGGTAGGAGATTCAGTTTTGGGAAAAACAAAGGTACGAAAATAGTTTAAAAGTTTAGATAAAAATGGCGATTCCTTTTTGGAGTCGCCTTTTTTTGCGTTGAATCATAAATAAATTTGCGTTGAATCATAAATAGATAAATTTGCGTTTAATCATAAATAGAAGAGAAAAAATGCTATTCAAGAATAAGACAGATTATCTGATGGAGTCTATCCGCTTAGGACGGTCGATGACGAGTGGTGAGAAGCTGAATCTCATTGCAGGATTGAGTGTACCCTCTATGTTGGCACAGATTTCTACCGTGTTGATGTTCTTTATTGATGCTTCAATGGTGGGACATCTGGGGGCTGAGGCTTCGGCAAGTATCGGAATCATCGAGTCAACCACCTGGTTGGTTGGTAGCTTGTTGAGTGCTGCTGCTACTGGCTTTTCGGTTCAGGTAGCTCATTTTATTGGTGCCAACGACCTGGTGAAGGCTCGCCAGGTGTTTCGTCATGCCCTGATATGTGGAGTGGCATTTAGCCTTTTCGTTACGCTCATCGGTGTAGGCATTCATTCCCATTTGCCTTATTGGCTGGGGGGAGGTGAGGATATCGCTCCGAATTCCTCGCGTTATTTTCTGATTTACAGCCTGGTATTGCCGTTTGTATTTCTGTATCATATTTCTGAAATGATGCTCAAGTCGGCAGGCAATATGCATACGCCTAGTATCATGGCGGTATTGATATGCTTGTGTGATGTGGCGTTCAATTATCTCTTCATCTATATGATGAAGATGGGGGTAGTGGGCGCTGCGATGGGTACGGCAATGGCGTATATCTGCATTTCGCTGCCCAATCTCTATCTTTCGGCATTCAGAAACCGATTGCTCAATCTTCGTCAGGACAAGGAGCCGTTCAGATGGGTAAGGGAATATGTAAGGCATGCCTGCAAAATAAGCATCCCGATAGCTATACAAAATATCCTGATGAGTGGTGCGCAGATAGTGAGCACCATGATTGTGGCTCCATTGGGTAATATTGCTATTGCTTCCCATTCGTTTGCCATCACTGCCGAGAGCCTTTGCTATATGCCGGGTTACGGTATTGGTGATGCAGCATCTACGCTTGTGGGGCAGACGCATGGTGCCGGGCGCGTGGATCTCTGCAAGAATTTTGCCTATATGACGGTAGGATTAGGCATGGGCGTAATGGCATTGATGGGCATGGTGATGTATGTCTTTGCGCCTGAAATGATTGGGGTGTTGTCACCGGTGGAGAGCATCCGGGAGCTGGGCACTACCTGTCTCCGTATAGAGGCGTTTGCCGAGCCGTTCTTTGCTGCGAGCATCGTAACCTATAGTGTTTGTGTGGGTGCGGGTGATACGATGAAGCCTGCCGCCATCAATCTGAGCACGATGTGGCTGGTAAGGCTTACCCTTGCCTACGGGCTTTCGAAAAGCTATGGACTGGAGGGTGTTTGGATAGCAATGGCTACGGAGCTTACCTTCCGTGGCATCCTCTTCCTTATCCGCCTCTTCCGAGGGTCATGGATGAAGAGCTTTCAATGTTAGTTTTATGTTAAGATTGCAGGCTTTTGGAAAGATATTCTTCCAAATGCTTGCAAATCTTTTTATTTTTATGTAATTTTGCACACGCAATAACTAATAATTATATATTAATAAACAGAGAAGAATGAGATTAAGAAAGATTTTCGCAGCAGCAGTGCTGTTGCTCTCTGTGGGAACAGCGCTGGCACAGCAGATGCCACCTATCCCAGTGGATAAGGATGTGAAGATTGGTCGTCTGGACAACGGATTGACTTATTACATTCGCCACAACAGTTATCCTGAGCATGTAGCCAGCTTCTACATCGCACAGAAAGTTGGTTCTATTAATGAGAACGATGATCAGCGCGGTTTGGCTCACCTCCTGGAGCACCTCGCCTTTAATGGTACAGAACACTTCAAGGACAATACCCTGCAGAATTATCTGCAGAGCATCGGTGTGGAGTATGGTCGTAATCTGAACGCTTATACCAGTGTTGACAAGACCGTTTATTACTTCACCGATGTGCCTACCACCCGTGTTTCTGCCGTAGATTCATGTATGCTCATCCTGAAGGATTGGAGCAATGGCATCTCGCTTACCAACAAGGCTATTGAGGATGAGCGCGATGTGGTTCACAATGAGTACCGCATGCGTATGGTGGGTCAGCAGCTCATGCTGGAACGTGCTCTCCCTAAACTCTATCAGGGCGAAAAGTATGGTTATCGCCTGCCTATCGGACTGATGAGCGTTGTTGACGGATGCAAGCCAGAAACTCTCCGTGCTTACTATCGCAAGTGGTATCGTCCGGACAATCAGGCAATTATCATCGTAGGTGATGTAGATGTCAACCATGTCGAGGGCAAGATCAAGGAGCTTTTCTCTGGCATCAAGGTGCCTAAGGATGCAGCCAAGGTGATTCCTGTTCCTGTAGCTGATAATGATACAGCTATCTACGTGGTGGATAAGAACAAGGAGCAGCAGTATGACGTTATCAACATCATGATGAAGAACGAGACGACTCCTGATTCGTTGAAAGGCTCTCTGCCATATCTGCTTGAGGGTTATCTGAAGAATGTGGCTACCTCTATGCTTAATGCGCGTCTTTCAGAGATGGCTCGTGAGGCTGACTGTCCATTCCTTCAGGGTGCCAGCAATATTGGCAACTATCTGGTATCTAGTACTAAGGATGCTTTTAGCCTGATGGGCGTGGCTAAGCCTGGCAAGGTGAAGGAGGCTTATGCTGCTTTGATGCGCGAGGCTAAGCGCGTGCACGATTTCGGCTTCACAGCTTCTGAATATCAGCGTGCAAAGGACGAATTCATGAGTTTTGTAGATAAGACTTACGAGAACCGTACCAAGATGAAGAACGAGCAGTTTACTACCCAGTATGTAGACCACTTCATCTCTAACGAGCCAATTCCTTCGGTAGAGGAGGAGACTCAGATTTATAAGATGGTAGTGCCACGCTTGCCTCTCGAGATGGTAAACAATGCCATGAAGCAGCTCATCTGTACCACCGATACCAATCTGGTAAGCATGGTATTCATGCACGAGGCTGAGGGTGCAGTTTATCCTACCGAGCAGGAACTTGCCGACATCGTGAAGCAGGTGCGCAGCGAGAAGCTTGAGGCTTATGTGGACAATGTGAAGCAGGAACCTCTGATGGCTCAGGCTCCTAAGGCAGGCAAAATCAAGAAGACCGAGGAGAACAAGCAGTTGGGATTCAAGAAGCTTACCCTCTCCAACGGTGCCAAGGTGATCATCAAGAAGACCGACTTCAAGGATGATGAGATTCAGTTTGCAGCTTCTGCCAATATCGGCTATGCAGCTTATCAGAATGACCCTATCAATGCGCAGAACGCCAGCACAATCTGGTCGTTGAGCGGTTTGGGCGATTTCTCAAGCAATGATTTGGAGAAGGCACTTGCCGGCAAGCAGTGTGGTGTGAATTTCTCATTCTCTACCTTCCGTCATGGTATGAGTGGTACCACCACTCCTAAGGATCTCGAGACAATGATGCAGCTGGTTTACCTCTCTATGACCAATGTTACCAAGGACCAGAAGGCATTCGACAATATGAAGAATACCTATGCTACTGTTCTTGCTACCAAGAGCAACAACCCTAGTCTGGTATATCAGGACTCAGTACAGAGCACCATTTACCTGGGCAGCAAGTTGGCTCGCATCCCAGAGGCATCAGATATTCAGAGCATCGATTATGATGCTTGTCTCGAAATGTGGCATCAGCTCTACAGCAATGCCAAGGATTTCACTTTCTACTTTGTCGGCAACTATGATGAGAAGGTGCTCCTCCCATTCATCGAGCAGTATATTGCATCTCTCCCTAACCAGGGCATGAAGATCAAGATCAAGAACCAGCCAATGCCTTATGCCCACGGCAAGGTAAGCAATGTATTCACTAAGGCGATGGAGAACCCTCAGAGCCAGGCTCGCGAGATGTGGTTTGCCAAGATGCCTTATACCCAGAAGAGCAGTGTATTGGCAGATATGGCAGCACGTCTTCTGGAGATGAAGTATTTGCACAGCATCCGCGAGGAGTTGAGCGCTGCTTATTCAGCAGGTGCCAACTATGGTGTATTCTTCGATGCAGATAACAAGGTAATGGTAACCATCAACGGTATGGCTCAGTTGAATCCAGAGAAGGCTGATGTAGCAATCCCATACTTCTTCAAGGGTATGGACGAGGTGATAGCTCAGGTAGATGCAGACGATTTGCAGAAGGTGAAGGAGATTCTGCTGAAGAAGGCAGGTGTTGACGAGAAGACCAACGGTTACTGGATTCAGACCTTGGGTATGTTCGAGCTTCACAAGGCTGATGATTACAGCAACTACAAGAATCTCGTGAAGTCAATTGATGGCGCTCAGATTTCCGACTTCCTCAAGAATGTTATCTTGAAGAGCGGCAATCATGTAGAGGTTATCATGAAGGGCGAGAAGAACAAGTAATTCCGGCTATCTATCAGAATTTAGATATAGGATAGAAAATGAAAAAATCCCGTTGTACGTACCATGCAAGATGGTCGACAACGGGATTTTAACTTTTTCTTTTCCCAAAAATTTCAGTTCCTCTTAAAATTTAAGAGTCGTTCTGAAAAATCTCTCTCATTTTCAGTCTTCGGGGTCCTGTTTCTCTGAATTTCTTTTTCTCTTTTTGTTCCGGAGAAAATGATTCAGCAGAATCTCTCCAACCGAATGTCATTCTGAAAATAATCTCTCTTCCAAGAAGAATCTTGTCTCTTGTTCACTAAAGTCTAAAAGACTTAATCTCTTCTTTTCGCCTTTGAGGCAAGCGCCTCACGGCGTTCATTAAGAATCTGCATGCATCTGTCGATTGCCTGATTCTGATTCTCTGAATTTACCTTAATTAAATCATTCATAACCTATTGTGATTTTTTAAACGTTGCAAAGATAGGATATTCTGTTCATTTTTGGTTACACTTTTTGATAAAATATATCTAATTTTCGACTTTTTTTGATTTATGTCAAAAAAATGTGCAATCGATGGCACAATATCGTTATTATTATTATGCAGTATTTATGCATCTTTTTAAACCATTGGTTTATATTTTCATCTATTAATAGGGGAATGGGATACGGAAATAGGGAAATCCCCTGAAGAATATTCCAAAAAATATCGACCTTTGCAGACGATAATCTGAAAAGTGAATAATGTTCATTGATAAAATGAATGATTATTATCAGAAAAGCGAATGATATAAGAGATTAGATTAAAACAAATTAATAGAAAGTAAAAATGAAAAAGGTTTTTCTTTTCGCTGCCCTCGTGCTTGCATGCACTGCTGGCAGCAATGTTAGCGCCATGAACGAAGCAGCGCTGAATGCTTCCAACTCTGAGTTGATGCCTGTGAAGAAAACTACGAAAAAGAGCACTAAGAAGTCTTCTAAGTCAACATCAAAGTCTTCTTCAAAGTCTTCTTCAAAGAAATCTGCGTCAACTTCTACAGCAGCTGCTACGACTTCAACATCGGCTGCGACAACAGCTTCTTCTGTAACCGCATCCACCGCCAGTAATACTGAAGCTACCGCTAATTCTGCAGCAACCGTAGTAGGTATCCTGGGTGCTATTCTAGGTGGAAACAACTCAAGTAATTCTGGCAGCTCTAGCAGCAGTACAGGAAGCATCATCAACGGAATTCTGAACAATGTAATCGGTTCGGGTACATTCAAGAAGGAAGATCTCTGTTATACCTGGAAGTACAGTAAGCCAGGTTGTGCCTTCACTTCTGAGAATCTGTTGGCTAAGGCAGGTGGCGAGATTGCTGCCAACAAGGTAGAGGAGAAGTTGGAGGATTCTTACAAGAAGTTCGGATTCAGCAGTTCCAATACCTACTTCACCTTTAATACCGATGGCACTTTCTCTGCCAAGATTGACGGAAAGGCATGGAATGGTAATTATACCTTTGATGAGAAGACTCACGCTATTCAGATGAAGGGGCTGCTATTGAGTGCTTCGGGTTATGCCACCAAGACTACTAATGGCATTAGCCTTCTCTTCGACCAGAAGAAGCTGCTCAATCTCATCAAGGCTCTCAGTGCCTTCAAGTCTAGCTCTACATTAAGCGCCGTCGGCAATATTGCCAACAATTATGATGGTATGCGCATAGGTTTCGAAATGACGAAGTAAAATCCTGCAATAATAATTGTTATGTGTATATAATAAAAATAGGTGTGCCTCATAAATAATGGCACACCTATTTTCTGTTTATGTATTTTTGTAAATAAACTCTATATCCTTTTTTTACTTCACTTCTACACGGAGAGGAGATTTTTGGGCATCCAGAAAATCCTTGATGCGTATCTGCCATTCTGCATAGCTCTTCACATCATATTTGCTCCATGCAGCCCCAAAGTAATAGCTGTACTGTTGCTGGTTCTTCAAGCCGCGCTTCAAGCCGAGAGCATGACCGATAGCACCATCGTGCTTCTTGTCGAAGAGCTGGTAATAAGTGTTGTCGATACCTTCAGGAAAGAGCACACCCACGAATACCTGCGAATTGTTTACCTCGATGTTATCAGTAGGGTCGGCATAGCTTACGTAATCCTTGGCGAAGGTCTTTGATTCCGTATCCTCCTCGTGAATAGGGAAACCTGTGGCGAAATCGGTAGGGGTAGTCAGACCTTCTTTGGGGTTGTATTCCCCAGCTTCTCCTTAATCTCACTCATGTTCAGAGAGATAAGCTCTGTGCGTGATTCGGAAGTAACATTGCTTACCACGATGGTGGCTTGCTGAGCATGGCAGTAGTTAGAACCTGCCAAAGTCAGGAGCATCATCAGGCTCTTAGTCGTGATGCCCTTCATCATTTTTCCATGTATCTTTTTCATTTTGATTTGTTTGTTTTTATTTAATACGAATGAATAGTTGTTGATACTTAATAAAAAAATCTCGCAGATTTCGTTGAAAACTGCGAGAAATGCCTTTTATTCTTCTATAACGGAGATCTCCATGCTGATGTCCTCCTTAGGTCTATCACCGCGCATCGTTTCGCAGTTTTGAATTTTCTCTACCACATCAAGTCCTTCTTCAACCTCTCCAAAAACGGTATACTGGTTGTCAAGGAACGGTGTGCCACCTACCTCGGTATAAGCCTTCTGCTGCTCTTCGGTAAACTTAGGATAACCCTGCTCCTTGCAGCGCTTCTTTGTTTCATCCACCAGTTCTTCCTGAAGCTTCATCAAGCCCTCACGGTCGCGGTTGCGGCGGAAGTTCATGATTTCTTCATGATGTTCTTTGGCAAACTGGTTGAAGATGTTCTGCTCCATCTGCATGCCCATCTGCTTCTCCATCTGCTTCAGCTCGTTCTGCTTGTAGGTCTTTCCCCAGACGATATAGAATTGGCTGCCGCTGCTCTCACGCTCAGGGTTCACCTCGTCGCCCAGACGGGCAGCGCTCAAGGCACCGCGCTTGTGGAAGAGCTGTGGATAAACAAACTCGGCAGGGATGGTGTAATCAGGTCCGCCCGTGCCCAGCATCTTGCCCTTTGGAGCGCCCTTGCTGTCAGGGTCGCCGCCCTGGATCATGAAATCCTTGATGACACGGTGGAAGAGTGTGCCATCGAAATATCCCTCCTTTGTCAACTTGATGAAGTTGTCACGATGCTGAGGTGTCTCGTCGTAGAGGCGCACCTTGATGTCGCCCTCTGAAGTCTTTATCAATACTTTAGCCATATTTCTTTTTTGTTTCTATCTTATTTATAATTCAATAAATCCTCGGAATTTCTTTCGGAATTCATTATCTCGGAATTTCCTTCGGAATTCGATTCTAACATTTATTTTTCTTTAGAACTTTCCCATTCGTTCCACTGCTTCATTGCCTCCTGCCAGTCGGTTTGCTCACCGCTGGCGATGGCATCCTTCTGCTTCTCTGCCTCATCACGTGCCTTGTCTCTTGCACGTTTTGCCTTCATTGCCTCGATGGTAGCATCGTCGAGAATCTGGATTACACCACGCTTAATGGCATCCTGCAGTTCCTCCTCGCCGAAAGCCTTGCCAGGCTCATTGAAGTCTGAGATATTGAATTCATAATCCACGCGAAGGTCGTGGCGTATCATTTTCTGTTGTAAACGGTTGCCTGCGTTCTTGAGTCGCAGCAACTTACCGATTTCCTTGATTTCTCCTGCTGAGTATTTGTTTCTTCCCATTAATTATTTATTGATGTATTTTATATTTCTTTCTTCTTTTCTTCTTCCGGCGTTTCGGCGTTTCGCGTTTCGGCGTTTCAGCAAAAAGCCGCCATCCCTCATCACTTCCACGCCTTCTTCTGGTTCACCTCTATCAATCTGTCGAATTCGAAATCCGCCTTGATCTTATCCAGTATTCGCTTCACGATGATGTTCATCACGCTTCCCTTGCTGTAGTTTGCCGTGCACATGAAGTTCACGCGCCCCTCCTTTACCAGCTGGCAAGCCATGGCCTCCTTCTGGGGCGTATCATATACGGCAATGGAATGGCCGCCGTGCTCCTTCACCATCTTCATGCAGGGCACGTCGGTTTCTCCATCTCCGAAATAGATCATTCGCGGGAAAGGGATGGGGCGCTTGTTATCAGGAATATACTGGTTCACCTTGCTGTTGTCGCTCACCTGACTGATGCCCTTGTTGATCTTGAAGAGAAACTGCGTCTTCGTGGTATAATCCACGGCTACGGCTGGCCAGTAGGCGATGCCATCCTCATTATAGAGAAACGAGCAGGCGTAGATGTTCTCGAATTCCTGAGCGATGGGTGTGCCCTCTATCATCTCCTTCAATCCCGAGGAGTTGATATAGTGCTTGATATCGAGGCCGATGCTTGCACCATATTCGTTGATGAACGAGAACCATTGCCTTACGCCACGGAAGAGCTCCACATTCCTGCCGAAGCTCTGAAAGGATTCACGGGTGAGCGAGATATGGTTCTTCTTGGCTTCGTCGAGCATCAGATACATATAGGTCAAAATGCCATTGGCATCCTTACCCTCTGCAAACTTTCTGTTTTTCTCCCAGAACTCGTCTTTTGTCTTGCCTGTAGCCTGTATGAATCCAAACTCCTGCATGTTGCCGGGAGATAATGTCCCGTCAAAATCATAAACCAGTGCCACCTGCGGTCTTTTCTTTGCCATATCCCGTTTCCTTTCCTTCTTTTACTAGAACTTGTCTTTTTCTTCTCTTGCTGGAACTTCCGCCCCTTCATAACCTGCAAATATACATATTTTTCTGCGATAAAGCCATAAGTAGATATATAAAAAAACATAAAGACACGAAAAAAGGCGTGTAAAACTCATTTTCAGAGCCTTACACGCCTTTGATCTTTATGCTAATCTAATAACTTCTCTATGATGAGAGAGATTACTTAACCACTTCGAAGCTAAATTTTGTTGAATATTAGAGGCTTATGCTTAAATGTGCCAAATTTGTGTCTTGATATTTTTGGAGATTCAAAAAGGCAGTTTCAAACGGAAACTATTGATATTGTTGCTTTTATATTGTTATTGGCAGATTTTGCTATTTTATGTCATTTAACGAATTGCGTCAGCCAAATCATATCTTTCTTCATGTTACTTAAGTTTTTGTAGAATGCTTAAAACGTGCTATGAAACTGTTCTTTTTAAGTAAAGTCATTGTTTGGGCTTAGACAATAACTATAACTGAAGGTAGTAGTATACCTATATCAACTATTCTACTACTTATAGTATTTACATGCGCATGCATGCTTGGGTTGTTTATAGCTCTATAAAAAAGCCCCGACAGTTCATGCTAATTTACAAGTAATCGCAGGAGAAGCAAAGTTACAATGTTTGGCTTGTATTCTTTATGCAATTCCTCTATATTCAAATCATAGTTATTATTTGGCTTCTAAAATACCTCTTGTAATATATCGAAAGTTTCTATATTTCCTTATTAGTATATAGTTTAGTTTTTGTTATATAGTATGATATGTTTTCATTAATATCATACTTTGTAAAATCAAACTTTAATACTTCTTAAATCTTTATGTATTGTTATCTTATCTTTATTAAATATCACTATCTTTGTAAGAAAATCAAAAAAATATGGTCAAATTAATAAATTCACTTTTACTCACTCTTGCTGGTACTCTTATACTGGTTTGCTGTACAGGCTTGGCTTTTGAAACTTGTTATAAGTATGCTTTGCAAATACAGTTAATGTTTATGTTGTCAACCTTCTACACAATATGTATGGCCCTATATATAGATATGTGTAATGACACTATTGCTTGTTATGTGCTTGCTAATATCTCAAAGATTCGTCAATTCAATCATGTTATGGTAAAAGACAATCTGGTAGAAGATTTGAACGTAGAAGAACAAGTCATAGCTAAACAACGTTTGGATTTGTTTCATAGTCTATATGAAATCGAAAACAAAAGAATCCAACAGGAACAAAGCAGGAATGATAAACAAAAGTTTATGAAAGTATCAAACTATACTCGCAATACATTCATACGATTGGGATTTAACAGATATGATGTATTTAAGATTTGCGAGAGTGTAGAATACTTGGTTAACAATAATGCAGTTCTTAAACATGAGGATTTTCATGTCACTTACAATTCTCATATCACTCAAATTTCATTGAAGAACTTTGCCTGGAACATTGCAAACCAATATGGATTAAGCAGAGATCTGGCTGCTGAATTTGTAATGACCACATTTAGCGAATGGTTCAAGAATACCACTCGTACAACAGTCGTGAAGACCCTTCGTACAACTCTGGGTGCGCATGAAATCGAAATCAATGAAAACTTGTCGTAAAGCTCCCATTATATTAGAGGAAGAAAAGTCTAATCAAGATGCATTGCGTTTTGATTAGGCTTTTTCCGTTTATAGATTTTGCCTGTAAAAAGAGAGAAAGCTAAATCGGTACTATTTTAAAATTCAATTCACTTTAGAATATATAGGCTAATTGTATGAATGAAGTACCTTTTCTATGATTTTCATGTTTCTCATCGCAGTTTCTGGTATTTGATAAATTTGGTTGCAAAGGTAATGTCTGTACATATATTCCTTGCAAGGTCGGTGCCTATGGTCTCTTGCTAAAATCTCCACCTTACAGGTCGTATTTGAGCAGAGAACCTTGCCGGAAAAGCACAGACACCTTTAGAGGCAACAAAATTTTAATCAATCCCGAAAATGCAGATGCAAAAATAGGGAAATAAAAAACAAAGACTTATGGCAAACATTTGTGACACTCAGTACAAGGTGATGGGCGAACGCAAGGCGGTAGCCGACCTTTGGCACACGCTCCTGACAATGGAGGTGAATGCCAAGAACGTATCTCTTAATAGGTTAGCTGAGCATTATGGCATCGACTATGAGAAGAGGGGTATATCGGTAAGAGGACATATCTATTGGGCAGAGTTCGAGGAAGACGATGACATCTGCTTGTTGTCCTTTGACACAGAAAGTGCATGGTCTGCTTGTGACCAGTTTTTTGAAGAGTTGAACAATATCCTTGGAGGAGAACTATCCATCAGCTATCGTGAAATAGAATGTGGATGCAATCTTTTCTATGTACATGATGAACAAGGCTTTTTCCCAGAGGAATGTTGTGTCAGCTCTTCGGGTGAACCTTTTGAGGATGCCTGTGAGGATGTTTTTGACTCTTGTCAAGATGCGATTGCTGAGTGGTGTGAGAAAACAGGAGTACCACAAGGCGACAGAACTGAGGATGAAATGGTGGAGTTCATCAATGGCTATGAGTATGAGAACGAGGACACCTATTATTATATAAACAAGTTTATTTTTGATTAATATGGAAGAGGTTAGATTTGAAGATTTGCCAAGAATCGTTTCGAATTTGGCAATGAGAATAGATGAACTATGTGGAAAAATCAACAAAGTATTACCACAAGTTGAGAGTTCTTGCGAAAAATGGTTCAGTGTAGATGAATTAAGAGAATATCTCCCACAGCATCCTGTTCGTCAGACCATATATGGATGGACCAGCAATGCCATCATTCCCTTTCACAAGAAGGGAAAATCACTACGATTTAAAAAGAGTGAGATTGATAAGTGGCTAAATGAAGGATATTGTTCTGACATTAGCGAAATAGAAAAAGAGGCGGAAGAGTTCGTTAATAACAAACGAAAGCCGCTGTTTTAACCATTTAATCTATAGAATATGAGATTTGAGACCATAGAGAAAATCCCCACTTGGGCATTATGCTATATCATCAATGGCGACCCTACGGGATTGAGTGATGAGGACATCAAGATGGTTGATGGCTTCATGCAGAAATGGCAAGTGGAGATTGTTTCTCCACTCAGCCAAGACGGAAACGCATCATTCTCGCACTATCCAGCCTTTGGACTACCTGCCGAGGTTGAGGAGTGCAAGGTGATTTATCATACCCAACAAACGAAGTAAGCCTATGTATGAATACGATGAATTTACAGACATTGTTGGTTGCAGTTGCACACTGTTGATACCCTATAAAGGACGCGCTGAGGGATATGTTGTTGCAGATTATGGCAATGACATTGTGGTGAAATTGCACAATGGGAAGGAAATCGTAGAGAGACGTGATGATGTTTTAGTTTACGATTAACGATTGGTATAAGAGGGAAGATAACTCTTCTCTCTTTTTACTGCATCAGATTCCTTTCAATTTGTTTTTAGTAAAGTAGTAAAGACTAAATTATACTAAATAGTAACTACTAATAGTAGTTATTTAGGATAAAAGTATTACCTTTGTAATTAGAAAAAATAAAGTGATAATTATGGCTAAAGTAATTGCAATATTAAATCATAAAGGTGGTGTTGGAAAAACAACTACTGCCATCAACCTTGCGGCAGCTTTGCACATTAAAAAGAAACGAGTGCTTGCTGTTGATTTGGATGGTCAAGCAAACTTGACTGAATCATTTGGTTTGTCAATGGAAGAACCAATGACTGTCTATGGAGCAATGAAGGGAGAATACCCTCTTCCTTTGGTTGATTTGGAGTGTGGCGTATCAGTTGTTCCGTCTTGTCTAGACCTTTCTGCTGCTGAGTCAGAATTGATAAATGAACCAGGGCGTGAAATGATACTTCGAGATTTATTGAGTAAGATTCCTGAAGATAAGAAATTCGACTATATCATTATAGATTGTCCACCTTCATTGGGACTTCTTACATTGAATGCTTTGACAGCTGCAGATATGGTGATTATTCCAGTGCAAGCTCAATATCTTGCTATGCGAGGGATGGCGAAAATCATGACTATCATAGATGTCGTAAAAAGCCGCTTAAATCCTAAGTTGCAAATGGGTGGTGTTCTTATCACACAATATAATAGTCGTAAGTCTTTGAACAAGTCTGTCTCGGAATTAATAAAAGAGTCTTTCTGTGACAAGGTCTTCAAGACTATTATACGAGATAACGTAACTTTGGCGGAAGCTCCAGTCAAAGGCAAAAGTATATTTGAATATAATAAGAGATGTAATGGAGCTATTGATTACATGTCCTTTGCAAAGGAAGTTTTAAAGTTGAAATAATATGAGTAAGAATGATTCTTTGAAAGATAGCATGAAGGGTGGTTTGAACGGATTGTTCTCTTCTACTGCTCCTGCTAAAAACAGTTTGTCAAAAGACAACTCATCAGAGGAAAAAGAGAAAGTCGTACATTGTAACTTTCTAATAAACAAAAGTATTCATACCAGAATGAAATATCTTGCAATAGACAAGAATATGTCCTTGAAGGATATTGTAAATCAGGCAATGCTTGAATATTTGGAAAAGAATGAGACGACAAAAAGAGGCTGATATTAGTAAATCAGGAGAGCAATGTCTCTCCTGATTCTATTAAACTTTTTTAGAGAGGATTAAACGGCAAACTCACTTCTTCGGTTGCCGGTATACTTTTATACAGCTACGCTTTTTATGGTTGTATTCGCCATTTAGCGACGAGCTCTTTGTATAATGGGAATCACCGTAATTTTACCTTTCTTGTGTCTTTTCGTTCAGCTATGATGCTTTGTCAGAGGATGAAACTTGTATGCAACGTTGCGATTGTAGTTGGTTGCTCTTGCTTACCTTTCTCTGCAAATGAAGTAACCTCGGCGCATGTTCTTTTCTGCTTGTTTAAATCAATATGCTCATGCCCTAGCTCTCCATGTTATATGATAATGTGATTGGTTTCCCAACATTTCGTTACTTCAGACATTAAGGAAATGCACTTCTCGTGGGTGATGGTTTCTGCAAATGATTGAGCCATACGATGCTGTTACTGTGTTCTTACGTCTTTTTCTGAATTACCGTTTTTTTGAAGCAACTATTTTTCCGATGCAAAGGTAGCGTGATGCTTCGACAGATGAGATCCGTCTTGTGCGGTCGCTTCGCTGTGACCAATAAAATAGCCAATAATCTTCCTTTTTCTCCTTACCGCCAACAGAAAACGAGTATTATAGTCGATTTTCATGGTGCTGCCCTCATGTGCCACATCCCTGCTCTTGGATTGCATGTAAAAATTAAGTTTCACTTCAAAAAGTAATTCAATATGAAAAAGATCGAGAACACTTTCGTAGTAACAGGATTCGTAGGCAACAACGCAGAAATCCGTCAGTTCACCAACGCTTCAGTAGCACGTTTCTCATTGGCAGTCAGCCGTCAGGAGAAGAATGGTGAGGAAACCAACAGAGTATCAGCTTTCATGAACATGGAGGCATGGCGCAAGAATGAGCATGTTGAATCATTCAACAAGTTGCAGAAGGGAACCATGCTCACTGTCGAGGGCTACTTCAAGCCAGATGAGTGGGTTGACCAGCAAGGCACCAAGCACAATCGCATCGTCTTCATCGCAAACAAGTTCTATCCTACACCTGACAAGGAGGATGCTCCTGATGCAGAACCAGAAAAGTCTGCCAAGAAAGAGAAGAAATAGATTTTCTTCTTTTCCCAAATAAACAAAGCGGCTTCGGTCGCTTTTGTTTTGCTCATACAACCATAAATCCTTTTGTAATCGACAAGCGCTCTACTCTTCTAATCGACAAGTCGTCTTTCCTTTTTATCACTTTGTCCCACCCAACTGCGAAACCCCACCAACAGTTCGTGCAAAAGACTCTCTTCATTTATCGGGAATAAGGTCCCGAAAGATGAAGAGAGTCCTTTTCTCGAAGGACAAGCACGAAGAGGATGGCATTGGCTAACGGCATCCGTGCAGTGACTGCACTTTCATGCTGTCGACCAATGCCATGCACTTCGTATGTTGCTTGTCTGGCTGTTGCGCAGTTTCACTCCCACCCAAATCCACTTATATCCGTTTCACGTCCTCATGTTGTAATCTTTGTCTTCCGTTTATAGCTGTCACAAAGATTTCATGTCAAAAGGCTTCTTGCCTGTGGCAACCAACTGTCGCTACTGCAAGAAGCCACTTGTCATGAAGATAGAAGCGAAAACACTTTCGGCATGAATGCCAAGAGAGTTTTCTTGAAGCTCCTATCGTATCTTTGTTCCATTCTCTTTTTATAAGCGACAAGTCGTCTTCATCTTGTAATACTTCATCCCTCCCTTGCGGAATTGCACCATAGGCGCAGTTCCACACCCGCCCATTTCTTGTTGTATGCTCATGAGTTTTCTGCTATAACTATTTCATCCATCGTCTTTGCCACATCGGATATTTTCCGCAAAGGTACCAGTTGCTAGTCAAATGCCAAATTGGGCATCGTGGATGCTTTTCAAAAAATCTTCCTCTATGTGCGATGCATATAGAGCGTATTTTTCGCTTCCGATTTGTCTTTTTGCCTTTCAACTCCTTTGCGTGGCGGAAAAATATCCCTCGGGCAAGCCGAAAGGCTTCCGAAAATAGGGAAATAAAAATTCAAGTTGAACGCAAATATTTTTTTAGACTATGGCAAGAATAATTGATGACAATATCAAGAGACAGTTGAGCAAGAGAATGGATTTCTTCTTGAAGTACTTCCCTGTAAGAGTCCGCAATGTAGGTGAGGATGCAGTGGCTGCACGCCAACTGATATGGGACTTCAAGGACGCACGTGATAATGCTTTTGAGAAGGTGGCACAAATGACTGCAACACACCTTATCCAGGTTTGTGGTGAGAGAATAAAAGACATCGTGTTTGTATGTGTCCCTGCCAGCACGCAAGCCAAAAATGAGAGCCGCTACAAGGCTTTCTGCAATCGTGTGAGCGAGCTTTGCGGCATCATCAACGGCTATTCGCACATATCCGTTT
>ERZ1034753.95-NODE-95-length-31528-cov-19.215232_pt1 | contig 31528 bp, 33 predicted proteins | sample MGYA00520702_ERZ1034753 | MGnify/ENA primary metagenome ERZ1034753 (study PRJEB33766, sample SAMN09781700) | gut metagenome | biome: gut microbiome | host: Homo sapiens | place: Madagascar | study: EMG produced TPA metagenomics assembly of the PRJNA485056 data set...
GTTACATCCCTAATCCCTATGGTAGGGATTTAGGGCTTGGGTATAGGGTAAGGACTCCCTCTTCGCAAGAGGGGGACAGGGGAGTCGAAAAAATACAATAAAGATTACGTTATGAACATAGAAGAAAAAAAAGCTGATTTTATGCGTCGCTTCAAGGCTTCTAGAGAGCGAAAGGCAGAATACATAGCACAAATGGAAAAGCGTATGCGTGATGACTATCGCCGCAGAACCGGTAAGGAAGCAGAATCATTTTGTGTGTTGTAATGTTTAGCCATAAGCCAAGCATAGGTTAATAAATACAATATTCCTCATTCGAGCGACGACAAGTGCAGAGCGATACTGCAATGAGGAACAAAATATAACTTTTTCCCAAAAACAGAATCTGCGAAATCTAAGACCGAATAGGTCAAATATCTGCGTCATCTGTGAAATCAGCGTGACTATCACCTCAGATCGATCAGGTCTAAAATCTGTGTTATCTGTGAAATCTGTGGGAAAAAGAAAAGCAGCGAAGACAATCTGCGGCATCAGCGAAATCTGCGTGCGATTATGACACGAAGCAAAAACTCCCCCAAAAATTTGGTAGTTTCACCGAAAACCCTTATATTTGCAGGCGTAATTGAAATAAAAATAAAGAATTATGGGAAAAATCATAGATAAGACGATAACAAAGATAGTTACAGAAGAGGGTATCTCTCTCTTTCGCCGTGTAACTAAGGTTTTGATGCCAAATGGCAAGTATCGTTATCCTGTAGATTATTTCGATGCAACTCCTGGAGTTGTTAAGGTTTCGAAAGAAGAAATGGATAAGGTTGCAATACCTGTTTACAAAAAGTTAATCTAATGGAAATCCCATCATGCCTATATCGTAAGAGTTGAATGTTATAAGAAACACGCTTATTGTGTGAAGTTCTTCGATAAGGCAAACATCAACAGTAAAAATAAGTTTAGTCTTCGTTCCAATACTTTCGAGGTTAGAACGATACTCTATACAATGTTTCATATAATGTTAGATGTATTGAAGCGAGACGAAAAAGCTTCTTTCTTTTTTATTGGAGCAGAAGACGAAAAAGATCAGGATGGAATGGTATCCCGTCGTTTCCGTCTTTATCGTCGTTTTGTGCTTTCAACGGTTTCTGATGACAAGTTCGAGCATTTTAGAAGAAATGATTTATCACTTTATATTCTTGTAAATAAGGAATATGTATCAGATACATCCTCTTATGCTGATGAACTAGCAAATATTGTGCAACAATATTTATAAGATAACATCGCTCATTCGAGCGACGACCAGTGCAGAGCGATACTGCAATGAGGAACAAAATATAACTTAAAAAACTGATAGGTGTAACTACTTGTAATATAGTGGTGACGCTGTATTGGTGATATGCTCCCCATTTATCAAGGTAATAGCAAGTTATCTCTAGGCGGTCCCATCCCGCAAAACATGGCGAGACCTTTGATTGGTCCGCCAACTATATAGCGTAGCGGTTCTGAGCACCGGAGGGCGGTTACATCCTCTCGTCCCTGAGGGAAGAGAGGCTTGGTGAGAAAGGTGGAGCTCTCCTTGCAGGAGAGACGGAGAGGTAGAAAAAATCCTTCTTTAACGGTAAGGAAGGACGGGTAGGTTTTCGAAAAATCTTATAATAAGAACAAAAATTAAAACAAAAACAATGAATATAGTAAAAACAGAAATAGAAGGCGTCCTCATTATAGAGCCACGCCTCTTCCGCGACTCTCGTGGCTACTTCTTCGAGAGTTTCAGCGAGCGAGAGTTTGAAGAAAAGGTTGCCCCAATCCTGGGACACAGTGTTCACTTCTGCCAAGACAACGAGTCTATGAGCAGCTATGGCGTAATGCGAGGTCTGCACTTCCAGCGTCCACCTTATACACAGAGCAAGTTGGTGCGCTGCGTAAAGGGTAGAGTACTTGATGTAGCAGTTGATATTCGCAAAGGATCACCAACCTATGGCAAGCATGTGGCTGTAGAACTGACAGAAGACAATCATCGCCAGTACTTCATTCCAAAGGGCTTTGCCCATGGTTTCGCAGTCCTCTCAGAAACAGCAGTCTTCCAATACAAGTGTGATGAGTTCTATCATCTAGAGGCAGATGGCGGCATCTCTATCCTTGATGATAGCCTTGGTATTGATTGGAAGATTCCAACCGAACATGCCAACCTCTCGGAGAAAGATACGAAGCATGAGATGCTGAAAGACTTTGATAGTCCATTCGACATCAATGTGAATCTATGAGGATGATGGAAACTGCAGAAAATTAGGTGAATATTAATGTTTAAACGAATAAAAATATGGAAGCATTAAATACAAATGCGGAGCGTCAGGCTTTGAGAGCATGTGAATTGGAGGCGTTTAAGGCTATCAAACTTGACGCCCTTAAAGATAAAGTTGCTCAATTATTGGCGCATATAGGTGATGGGGGGATTTTTGACCAATATACCAAACATGATATAACCCATGTTAATAAAATGTTGGAGTCTTTGGATAATATTATTCCTGCATCTACACAAGATGTTATGACTGCTGCGGATTGGATACTAATTGTCATCTCTACCTATTTTCATGATTTAGGTATGCTTGTTACCAAAAATGAGTTCCAAAACCGTAATGATGCTGAGCCTTTTAGGGATTTCAGAAAAGAATATTTAGCAGATGTGGACAATGCTCAGTCTTTGTCTGGGTTGTCTGATGAGGATAAAGAACGCTTTGTATATCAAGAGTACGTTCGTCATCACCATGGTGATAGAGTGGCAAGTTGGATTAGAGGTGATGAAAATGCTTGGTGCTATTCAGACCCACAGGTACAAGAGATATTTAATAAGATGGTTGAAGATTTTCGACCAATGTTTAAAAATGACTTGGCAACAGTTTGCGAAAGTCATAATTTGGATGATTTAGATGATTTTGAAAAATATAAGGTTGAGAAAGCGTATGGTTCATCTCCACAAGAAAAAGGAAATGTTTTTTATGCAGCATTAATTGTGCGAACAGCGGATTTATTGCATATTACGAGTGACAGAACTCCATCCATCGAATATTCTGTTATCTCACCAACAAATCCAATCAGTCAAGAAGAATGGGCTAAGCAGAATGCTGTGTCCAGTGTTTCTCCGAAGATACCTGTAGATGAGGAGGGGAATAAAAATGATAAAATGCCGAAAGATACTTTTGAAGTTTCTGCATATTTTGAAAAAGAGGATGGCTTTTTTGCATTGATAGAATATCTTGATTATGCGCGTAAACAACTGAAAAGAAATTATAAACTCAATGAAATTGCCAGAAAGAAATATGCCTCTAAGTATGAATATCCATGGAGGAATATTGATGACTCAACAATTGAGAATAAAGATTTTGAACGGAGACAGTTATCTTTCACAATCGACCAACAAAAGATTTTAAGCCTGTTGGTGGGAGAAACCCTTTATAATAATCTATCCGTCTCATTACGTGAACTTTCTCAGAATGCCATAGATGCTGTTAAGGTAAAACTTTATGAGTTACAAGACGCAAAGGCTGCTGACTGCTACAAACCTAGAGTGGATGTATATTGGGATGAATCAACAAGAGAGTTGATGGTTTGTGATAATGGTACAGGAATGGATATGAATATAATAGAAAACCATTTACTCAAGGTTGGTTCCTCTCGCTATCAAGATGCAGAGTTTCAAAAGAAGCATCCTAATTACAATTCCATCAGTCGTTTTGGTATAGGTTTGTTGACTTGCTTTTTGATAGCCGATGATGTAGATATACTTACTCAAATGAATGATAAGGAAAAGCCTTTGCTCTTGAAGATACGTAAGGTACATGGCAAGTACTTATTGAAGCATGGTGCAGAGAGTGGGTCGAATTTACAGATTAGAGAAAAGACAGGAACTTCCATAAAACTGAAAGTACGCCCTTCGATAGTTGATTTTGACCCAGAACAGATTCTTACAGATTGGATTTTAATACCTAATTGCCAATTTTATTATCATGAAGGTACTAAAGCGGAAAAGAGAATCGGATTTGATGCGCCTAAACATCTAATAGAGTCTGTCCTCAAAGCAAAAGGAATAAGCTTGTCCGACCACAAGTATAAGATATTAGATTACAATGACAATGGTATAGAACTCGCCATATTGCTTTCCTATAATTCTTTTATGAAAGAGTATTCGATGGTAGAGTCCAACAGTTTTTGGCTTGACCAAAAACAAACTCGTGTTACCCCTTGGGGTATGAGCATCGAGGGTATAAGGATAGATGAGAATACACCTGGTTTTAAAGGACATCCATTTGTCGCCTATGCTAATATGGTGGGCAAGGAGGCTCCGAAGACCAATGTGACTCGATCAAACGTAAATTCAGCAAGTGTAAGTAAAATGCTTCGCTCTATTTACAAGTTATATTTGGAGAACATTGAAATTCAGCGTAAAGATTTACAAAATGATTTTTCTGTTACATGGGTTGCTGAGGAAATGACATGGTTGCTCAATTCTCTTTTGCTCCGTCAAGACCAGTATAGTCGATGTGAATTCTCAGATATAGAGATTCTTAAAGATAAACTTTCCAGTTCTGAGCTTTTACTTGTTGAAAATATGGATAAGCGAGAGTTCTGTTCACTTAATTCTTTGGTTTCAAAAGGGCATTTTTGGACAATTGAAAGTGAAGCGTTTGCAGCAGCCAATAGTTTGTTGAAGGAGATAAAATCTACAGATAAGTCAGCTGTTTCACTTTTGAAAACCTTATACGGAGAGGAAGAGGCTGAGTTGGGGAATATAGATGTCTTACTATGTAAACAACGTTATTATAATTTAATAGATGATCTTATTCTATCAAAGTTTGAGATTTCTAAGATAAACATCAATGAAAAGCAACGTCGTTTAGATTTATATTGGTCTTTGATGAGTAAGGGAAAAAAGTGGCATGTAGCATCAACGATGCAAGATAGGCACTCTTCAAGGAGATATAATATGATGTTTATTCAAACCTCTACTGAAGATATGTTTGAGGGACCTTATGATGCGATAAAGAGTTCATATGGTCTTATCATTCCGAAATGTAGTGCTCTTTCTACATTCTTTAATAATATGCTCTGTCAGATAAATGTAAATGATGAAGATGACAATGTCATATTTGATAATGTTGCTCGTTTTATTTCTGATATGTTTACGAAGTATCGACAAGGTGTAAACTATAACTGGAAAAAACAAATAGAGAGGGCTTTTGACCGTGAGGCAAACCCTAGCTTTTTTGATTTTGTGTTTGGAAAAATACAATTGGAGGACTTGGTTAATGCTTGCTCTAGTTGTCAGTTCAGATTATATGATTCATCTAAATGGTATAGATCAAAGAGTAGGGATTAAGTTGGGTAAAATAGCATATTATGGATTCAGATAAGCGTGCGTGCCTAGCCTTGATAATAGGCAGGGCAGAAAATCAGGACTTCCAGTCAATCTATGATTTTGGGGCAGGAAAAATATGTTTGTTCACTTGTTCGGGTAATATTGGTAATATCCATGTATATAACTTCCAACGCAAAAATATTGTTACAGGCTCGTTAGCAAGTTTGTACGATATGAGCACTAATTCATTTACCTCTATCACCAAGAATGGAAGTTCTTTCAGTGGATATGATTATGGTACATCTTCCTTTTTCTCTGGTAATGTAAATGGCAATGTCGTGATGATATTTGATGGACAAAATTCATCTTATAATACATATTCCTTGATGTAAGTTATGAAGAAAACTGTTTTGTTGTATATATTGCTAGCGTTGCTCTTTGGCTTCTTTGTTGGGCTTAGCGTACCATTTAGCTATAGCTTATGCACAAAAGGTTGTCCTACTCCTTTGCTACAAATTTGTGAACATGGCTTTTTGGGATTGGACATTGCGAGTATTACAAGTTATAGGACCAATAGCTGCGGTGATAGTGGCATTGTTCAAGGAAGATTGGGTGGCTTATTGGTATACGCCAAGTCTGCATATTGAAACTTCAATGGATGATTTGGGCGAACAATTAGTTCGTGATGGTGAAAATGATGTGGCTAGTACATATACAGCAATGTTGAGGTGTTCCAATATGGGCAAGGCTACTGCAAATAATATGAGTATCTTTGTTGAGCGAGTGATTTATCGTCAGAGTAGCGATAGTTTGACTAGCAAAGATTTGTTGGGAGAACCTTTTGCCCTGTTATTGGACAAAGGCAATGATTCTATCAATTTGCCTAGGTATGGAGAAAAATCTGTTGTGTGGTTATCTTTGCAGAAAGTTAAAACACCATCAGCTCCGAAAGGGAAACCAATTGTTCCTTCTCTATATTTGTTTATCGGAAGGTCTTTTCAGATTCCCCCAAAGTATAGTTCTGGCATTTTTGATGTCACTTTCAAGGTCGCATGCGATAATCAGAAACCTCAATTAAGAACGGTTCGCCTTCAGTGGGATGGAATGTGGCGGTCGAGAAAGCAAGAGCTTTTTAATGGGTTTGCTTATAAATGGTTAGAAAATTAAAGATAAATGATGATGACCAACGAGCAATATAATGAACTCTTGAAAGCCTATACCAAAGAGGTACTAGCAAATATGATAAAGGCAGATATACGCACCAGGTTCCCTGAACCTTATGCCAGTATGTATTGCCATCAGTTTGATAATTTCAAGACCGTTGCAGATTTCTTTGAATTTGCAGCAAAGTTAATGAGAAGATAAAATCATATTTATAACTAGTCTTTTCTTTTTGCTGATCCATGTAAATAAGGCTTAAGGTTAGGTATAGAAAGCCCAGCATCAAAGCGGTCCCATCCCGCACAATATGGCGAAGACCTTTGATGGTCCGCCAACCTTATAGCGTAGCGGTTCTGAGCACCGAGTAGGGCGGTTACATCCTTCCTTCTGAGGAGGAAGGCTTGGTTAGAGGTGGAGCTCCCTTTGGCTAAAGGGAGACGGAGGGATTCGAAAAAAACATTTCCTTTAAGGAGAATAAGAGGTAAAAATAACAAGATTAATGCACGATATACAAATTATTATAATGGCTGGCGGCGTAGGCAGCCGCTTCTGGCCAATGTCACCCCCCGATTACCCAAAGCAGTTCATTGATGTGATGGGTGTCGGTCGCTCCCTCATTCAATTGACGGTAGATAGATTGAAGCCAATCTGTCCTGTCGAGCACATGTGGGTAGAGACAAACGAGAAATACATCAGCATTGTCAAGGAGCAAATCCCTGACATGCCAGCAGACGACATATTGTCAGAGCCGGAGGCTCGCAATACCGCTCCATGTATCGCTTATGCTTGCTGGAAGATCCAAAAGAAGCATCCTGATGCCAACATCGTGGTGACACCATCCGATGCCCTGGTCATTAATACCTCGGAGTATCAGCGAGTGCTCAGCAAGGTATTGAGCTATACTTCTGATAAGAACGCTATCGTTACCATCGGTATTAAGCTAAGTCGCCCAAAGACAGGCTATGGCTATATAGCCGCAGCGTAGGTCAGGGCATCCGCTTGTATGAATGCAAGAACTGCGTGGTTCATGCAGCCGATGAAAGTAAGGTGGTAGTTCTAGGCTTGGATGGCTATATCGTAGCTGGGAAGAATAGACAACTGCTTGTTTGCTCATTAAAAGAAGAACAGAAAAATAAGAATTCGGAAAATAATATATGTCAACTCAAACATCAGATAATAATAAAAGAATTGCGAAGAATACCTTGCTTCTTTACTTCCGAATGCTCTTTATGATGGTGGTCTCGTTGTATACGAGCCGTGTCATATTGAATGCTTTGGGAGTAGAAGACTTCGGTATATATAATGTGGTAGGTGGCGTTGTGGCGATGTTTACCGTCATATCTGGATCGCTGTCGGCGGCCATAAGCCGATTTATCACATACGAATTAGGAAAGGGAGATCAAAGTAAACTCAATAGGATATTCTCAGCTTCTGTAACCATACAGCTGTTACTGTCTCTGATAATCGTTGTATTGATAGAGTCGGTAGGTGTGTGGTTCTTGAATGCTAAGATGACGATACCTGTAGATAGAATGGCTGCAGCCAACTGGGTGCTTCAGTTCTCTATCATAACCTTTGTCATTAACTTGGTTAGTGTACCCTATAATGCGGCAATCATAGCACATGAGAAGATGTCGGCGTTTGCCTATATCAGCATTTTGGAGGCTGTATGTAAGTTGGCTATTGCTTTCCTTATTATAGTTTCTCCAATGGATAAGTTGATATTCTATGCTATATTGATGTGTGCAGTCTCTATTATTGTCCGTTTTACCTATGGACATTACTGCAAGAAACATTTTGCAGAATGCAACTATCATTTCCATTGGGATAAGGAAATTCTGAAAAAAATGTTTGGATTTGCCGGTTGGAATTTTATAGGAGCTTCATCTACTGTATTGCGAGACCAAGGTGGTAATATCGTGATAAACCTCTTTTATGGTCCTTCTGTGAATGCAGCTCGAGGTATCGCCAATCAGGTGAATGGAGCTATTATGGGATTTGTCTCTAATTTTATGACTGCATTAAACCCTCAGATAACCAAGTCGTATGCAGCTGGAGATAGACAGTATATGATGACTTTGATATTCCAGGGGGCTCGATTGTCTTATTATATGCTTCTGTTACTGTCGTTGCCAGTGTTGGTCAATACGCATTATATCTTGGTCATTTGGTTAAAATTGGTGCCTGAGCATGCTGTACTATTTGTTCAGTTAATATTGGTATTCGCTATGTCTGAGTCAATATCTAACCCTCTGATTACAGCAATGCTTGCCACAGGTAAGATTCGAAACTATCAAATTGTGGTTGGCGGTTTGCAAATGATGAATCTTCCCATCTCATATATTTGCTTGCGGTTAGGATGTATGCCTGAAAGTGTATTAATAGTAGCTATTGTCATTTCTCAATGTTGTTTGGCTGCTCGCCTCTATATGTTGCGAAGCCTTATAGGATTGTCTTCTATAAAATATCTAAAGAATGTTTATATGAATGTAATCCTGGTTTCTATTGTTGCTGTTGTTGTTCCTTTACTGTTAAGTTATAAAATGGATGAATCGTTCTTGAATTTTATCATCCTATCTTTTGTTGCTATGATATCAACCGTTTTCTCAGAATTTTTGATAGGTTGCAACAGGAAAGAACGTGCATTTTTGATAGATAAAGTAAAAACTTTTAAAGTAAAATTACATAAGTATGTTAAAAATAGATAATCCTGCTGATTGTTGTGGATGTACTGCTTGTGCTAGTATATGTGCACATGATGCTATAGTTATGAAGCCTGATGTGCTTGGTTTTCTATATCCTAAAGTTGATAAAGAAAAATGTATTGATTGTGGATTATGTGAAAAAGTTTGCCAATTTAAAAAAGGGTATAATCGTTATCAAAACTTTGAAAATCCACAAGTTATAGCATTGAGATCTAAAGATGTTAAAGACTTACGATTAAGTCAAAGTGGTAGTGCTTTTTATTTATTGGCGCATAATTTTATAGAGCAGGGGGGTGTTGTATATGGTGCTGGATATGAATCAGTTTATAAAGTTAAACATAAAAGAATAGATACTATTGAGGGCCTCCAAGAATTACGAGGTTCTAAATATACTCAAAGTGATATATGTGGCATATTTAAACAGGTAAAGGATGATTTAAAACTAGGGAACAAAGTTTTATTCTCAGGCACTCCTTGCCAAGTAGCAGGCTTACGTTCTTTTGTAGGAAAGAAATATGCGGAAAAACTTTATACAATAGATTTAGTTTGTCATGCAGTTCCTTCTCCAAAAATATGGGAAGAATATGTAAAATGGGTGGAGGAAAAATATGGAGAGAAAATAGTGAAAGTAAATTTTCGAAATAAAAAATTTGGGTGGCATAGTCATTTTGAAACATTTTTAACAGCGACTCGAGAAATTAAAAGAAATACATTTCGCTTCTTCTTCTTTTACAAGCATTTAAGTGTCAGAACTTCTTGTTCGAACTGTTCTTTTACAAATCTAAAACGTATAGGTGATGTTACTGTAGGGGATTTTTGGGGTTGGGAAAAATTTCATAAGGACTGGAATGATAATTTAGGTGTTAGCTTGGTTATGTTAAATTCTCAGAAAGGATGTAATTTATTTCAAGCAATATCTAATAAAGTTTTTTACTTAAAAAGTAACTCTAGTGAATGTATGCAACCTCAGTTGTCTGAACCGATTCAAATAGATAGTTTACAGAATGAATTTATAGATGATTTTAAAAATAAAGGTTTAGATTATATAATGCATAAAAAGAAATATTTTAAGTGGCCTAGACCATCTTTTTTATCTTATATGCATATATTAAGAGTTAAGTTAGGAATATTGGGTAAACCATTACATTGGATTAAAAAAGCATTTTACAAATGAAAATAGGCATTTTAACATTTCATAGAGCAAGAAATTATGGAGCTTTTCTTCAATCATATGCTTTAAAAAGCTATCTGTTGTCGATAGGTGTTAATGCATTTATTGTTGATTATTGGCCAAAAGGGCACGAAGAGATGTATAAACTATTTAGTCTGAGAAAAATATTAAATAGATTATTTAAGCCTTTATCTTTGATTAGATATATAAAGTTCTCAGTTTTGACCTTTAATGAAGCTCGAGTAAGAAAAACAAAAATGGATGCACTCGTTACTAAGTATCTTGGTGTGCATTCGGATGTCATGTTTTCTTCCAAAAAAGATTTGAGTAAAGTTGAAGCAGACATTCTTTTTTATGGAAGTGACCAAATTTGGTGGAAGTCAGATATGGAAACATACAAAGGTTTTGATGAAGTATATTGGGGCGAATATGTTAATTCAAAAATAAAAAAAGTCTCTTATGCGGCAAGTATGGGATGCCTAAATTTTAGCTGTAAAGATATTGAATTCATAAAAGAGCATTTAAAAAATTTCTCTGATATTTCAGTTAGAGAACAAAGCGTATGTGAATTACTGACTCCATTAACTTCATATAAAATCAAGGTCGTTATAGATCCGGTTTTTTTGATGCCTCGTAGTTTTTGGGAAGAAAAATGCAAGAAAAAGGTATGTTCTTATAATTATGTTTTATTTTATAACTTGCTTCCAACCAAAGAAGGTAGAAAATTGGCAGAGTTTTTGAGCGTAAAATATAATTGTAAAGTAATAGAGGTAACTGGTCAGGTTGTAATTGATCCGACACATGAGAAATATCAGACAGCTGATGCTCTTGAATTAGTTTCATTAATAAAAAATGCCGACTTTGTTGTTAGCTCTTCATTTCATGGAGTTGCTTTCTCTTTATTGTTCGAGAAACAGTTTTATTCTATTGGTTTAGGTGGTCTTGCGGGTAGAGTTCAGTCTCTTTTAAGCTTGACAGGTTTATCCGATAGAGTGTTGAAATTTGCTGAACAATATAGTTCTTTATCTTTGATTGATTATAATTCTGTAAATCCAAAGTTGAAAAAAATCATTGACAGCTCAAAAGAGTTTATAAATAAATCGATTTTATGAAAATGAAAATTAAACTTTTATTTTTCCTCGTTATTCTTTTTGAATTATTGTGGGGAGCTCATGCTTGGTTTACATGGAATTTAGCAGGTGAGGAAAACTTGACAAAATTATATTTTGCTACATTAGTCTTGTTTATTATTTCATACGTGTATAAAACTAAAATGAAAATTAAGTTTAGACATAATAAGGGCTTGATAATGGCTTTTCTTGTCTATTTTATAGCTAGTGTTTTGATGCGACATTTTGTTTTGTCACTATTTGCTCCCTTCTTCATTCTGATAACTGTTTATCCTGCAATTGTTTTAGCTGCTGATACAGATCATCTTGATGAATTGAGAATGTTCATATCTAAAGCATTAGCATGTATATTACTACCAGGAATTATATTATATGTATATTTTGGTTTGATTGGGTATCCTTTTTCCTTCTTAATAGAATATCCTGGTAATGATGTCTATATTTTTTATAATTATATATTCCTTATTAGAGGTGTACTTTATAATTCTGAAGGCTTAAAGTTTCAATCAGTTTTTTTGGAACCTGGATATATTGGAACCCTATTGGCTTTTATGCTTTATCTAAATGAATATAATTTAAAAAAATGGTATAATAAAATTATGCTGCTGTCCTTAGTCATTTCATTTTCTTTGGCAGGATATGTTATAACAATAATAGGTTATGGAATTTATTTAAAATCAAAGAAATCTGATTTTGGTAGATATGTTTGCTTTATTGCCTTGCTTCTTGGAAGTTTCTTGTTCTTTTCTAATTACAAAGATGGAAAGAATTACCTTAATGAAAATATATTTAATAGATTACAAGTAGATTCCAATAAGGGAATTAAAGGTAATAATCGTAGTTTAGGACAACTTGATTTTTATTTTTCGAAATATGCTCGGTCTGGTGATTTGTTAATGGGAGTATCACCTGATGAAATAAGAATAATTAATGGCAATAGTACAGGACGAGAAAATGGTATTGCTGGTGCTGGATATAAGATATTTTTTATACAATATGGAATTATGTCTACATTTTTTTTCTTCCTATTTTACTATTTTTTAGGATGTAATAATTTTAAAAGTTTGTATAATAAAGGCTTTTTCTTTTTAATAATAATAACGTTTATTCAGGCTTCATACCCTAATAGTTATTCTTGGATTGTACCCTATATAATATGTTGTAGAAAAACTTTAAATTTTTCAAATAATGAATATTCTATTTATAGCTCACGAAAATACAATTAGTGGTTCAACAATAGCCCTAATTAATATTATTAGTATCCTGAAGGATAGGCATAATCTTGCTGTTGTCTGTCCTATTGACACAAAAGGTGATTCTCCGCTCATTAAATATTTACGCGATAATAATATTGCTTGTTACGATAAATATTTTTTTGAAATTTTTATTTACTCTGAGGAAAAGAATGTTTTACGAAGAATAATACGCGATATAGGGAGAGTTTATCGTCATTATAGATTAAAAAAATATTTAAGACAGATATTCTTAAACTTCAAACCAGACATAGTTCATACTAATAATGGACCGCTACTTGCTGGATTTGATGTCTCTAAGGAGTTTGGTATACCACATGTTTGGCATCTTCGTGAATATCAAGATTGGGGGTATAATATGCATGTAATGTATTCCAAAAGAGCCTGGTTGAAAAAAGTACATTCTCCAGGCAATTTTAATATAGCTATATCAAAAGGAATTTTTAAATATTTTAATTTACGCCCTGATTTCGATACTGTTATATATGATGGAGTCTTCCATGAATATTTCAAACCGCAAATAAATGAAATCAAAGAAGATTATATAACATACATTGGTAATCTCTGTAAAGAGGAAAAAGGATTTTTGGATGCTTTAGTTGCATTTTCAGAAATATCAAAAAAACATGATTCTATTTGTTTACAAGCTGTCGGTTTTTATGATATTGATGATTCTTATTATAAAAAATGTTATAAATTTATTAGTGAAAATAGACTCGAACGCAAAGTAAAAATCTTAGGTATACGGTCTGACATTTATGAAATACTTCGTAAGTCAAGGGCTTTAATTATAACAAGTCATTATGAAGGATTTGGTTTTACTTGTGTTGAGGCTATGCTTAATAATTGCATTGTAATTGCGAGGAACGAAGCTGGTATAAAAGAGCAGATGGATAACGGAGTTGAGTTATTGAACAGAGAAGTTGGTTTTCGTTTTAATAATATACAAGAACTCATAAGTTGTATAGAGCAATCGCTTTCTATGAATACTGAAAGTATGAGACATGATGCTTATCAACTTGTTTGCAGCTTATATACAATAGAAAAATCAGTTTCAAGTATAGAAAGCTTCTATTCTTTTGTCTTAAAAAGATTCAAAGCAAATATATAACGATATTGGTTGGGTAGATTCTTTGTTAAATGATTTTGTTTTATGTTGTTATGATAGAATATTTGCAATTCTTCGTCCATAATTTAAAAGAAAAATCCTTATTGTGTGCAAATCTTAGTTTTGTCGGATGCCAAGAAAAAAATATGTATATGCTTGACTATTGGAGTACTAAATTCCATATGTTATATGAGATAATATTAAATTCGATTTAAAGTTTATGAGAATATTATTTGTTGCAGAAACTTATCTTGATTTATATGTTCCTATTCTTCAAGAGTTCAAAAAGCAAGGGCATGAAGTTGTATTTATTCCTGGAGATACATTGCCTTCAGATACTCATAGAGTAGAGATGAATCCTGTTAATAGGTGTTATAAGCGAATTTATAATTATATTTTTGATGTTTACACTAATTATTGGAAAGCCAAATTTAATGAAATTCCAGAGTTAAATCAAAAAATTGATTATTATATAGATATACAGGGAGTTACATTTTGTCCATATCTATTAAATAGATTGAAGAGTATGAATCCACATATAAAGTCTACGCTCTATATTTGGGATTCTTCCATGATTTATGACTACTTTAGAAATGCAAAATATTTCGATAAGGTTCTTTCTTTCGATTTCGATGATTCTAAAAAGTATGATTATACGGAATTCCTTCCAATATATTGGACTCCTGTAAATTCTGACAGTGGCATTAATTGTGATCTTTCTATTGTTGGTACAGACCATGATGACAGGTTGAGAATTGTAGAGAACATTGCAAAACAGGCTAAAGCTGTAGGTTTAAAGGTTGATTTTAGAATCTATGTAAAGAAACCTGCTTTTAGTACAAATCCTTTAATTGTTGTTTGGCGCAAAATCTCTCCTAAATGGAAAAAAATATATAATGATTATTATAAAAATATAGAGTCTGAATATGTGATAACCGAAAAAATATCAGTTGAAGAAGTACAGCAGATTATGCTCTCTTCTAGATGCGTGATAGATACTGATATAGAAAAACAAACAGGTGTTACTCCTCGTTTGTTGTGGGCTTTGGCGATTGGTAAAAAGGTAATTACTACAAACAAAGATATTGTTAAAATGCCTTTTTATAATTCAGCTCAGATTAAAATAGTTGATAGAGATAATCCGATCCTGGATGTTGATTTTGTCAAAGAAGAAAAGCATTTTGTTCCGCAACAGACAATTGAGAGATTACGAATAGATAGATGGATAAATTACTTGTTATAACATTTGGATAATGAAAATAGTTCAAATCAATGCTACATATGGTACAGGAAGCAACGGACGCTTGGCAAAGCAGATAGCTGATTATGTATCATTTAAAAAGGAAGAGTCGTTTTTTGTTTATGCTAATGGAAAAGCTTCTGCGGGCAATATCCAAATTGGAGGAATGCTTGACCATAAGCTACATGCTTTATTGTCTAGATTGACAGGATTGCAAGGGTATTTTTCTTGGTTTGAAACAAAAAAGATGATTAAACGTTTGAAAACTATCAATCCTGATGTTATCCACATACATAATCTTCATAGTAACTATATAAATTTACGATTACTATTTAATTATGTTTCAAAAAATAATATCGGTTTAGTGTTGACACTTCATGACTGTTGGTATTTTACAGGAAAATGTGTGCATCCAATTTTTGCAAATTGTAATAGGTTTCAACATACTTGTAAAGATTGTCCTCAACTGAAAAGTGATAGGATCAACCCTACTCTTTTTTTTGATACTTCTACTAAATGTCAAGCAGATAAATACCATTGGTTTCATGAAGTATCTTATGATAAATTATATGTAGTAGGTGTTTCAAAATGGATTACTCAGGAAGCAGCAATATCTAAGATTTTTTCAGATAGACATTGTGTTACCATATATAATTGGGTGGACAGAAAGCAATTTTTCTATGAAAGAGACTCAAAAGTAGAAAGTTTATATGGCATTTCTTCTAACCAAAAAACTGTATTGATAGTAGCTTCGCAAATGAGTGATAGAAAAGGTTACAGAGAACTTTTGTATTTAGCTGACATTTTACCTGAAGAATATCAAATTGTTTACGTAGGAGATGCTGGTAGCTTGTTTATGCCCTCTAGAATAATACATATTCATAGAACAGAGAACATTAAAGAACTGAGAAATATTTACTCTGCTGCTAATGTCTGTGTAAATCTTTCCTATGGTGAAACTTTTGGTATGGTTACAGTAGAAGCTATGAGCTGTGGTACGCCTGTTATAGTGTACAATAATACAGCATCTCCAGAATTAGTTGGCTCTGGATGTGGTTTAGTAATTAATCAACAAGAGAATTTTTATCCAATTATTGATGCGATAAAAGATATATGTTCTAATAATAAATCTTTTTATGTTGATAAATGTATGGATTTTGCACATGATAGATTTGATAAGGACAAGAGTTTAGAGGCTTATTATCAATTGTACAAAAGATTAGGATGTCATGTATAAAGTATTAGTTTTGGTTCCTCATCCAGATGATGAGATAAATGTAGCAGGTAACTTGTTTAAGTGGTTTAAGGAGGCAAAGGCTCATGTTACCGTTGCTATAGTAACTAATGGTGACTATATCTCGGCTCTAACAAAAAAAAGACAAGAAGAAGCTTTAAATGCAAAGAGTATCTTGGGGTATGAAAATTTGGTTTATCTTGGTTATGGAGATGGCTATAAAGGGGTGCATTTGTATCATAATGAAGGCAATACTGTTGTTGAATCTGTGGCTGGATTTTCTAGTACCTATAATGTATCGAATGAATGTCCTGCTTTTCATTATACGAAATATAACCAACAGACTGCGTATACAAGAAATCACTTGAAATCTGATTTGAAGGATTTGATACTTGATGTTACTGCGGATTTAATAGTATGTGTCGATAATGACAAGCATCCAGAACATAGATGTTTATCTCTCATATTTGATGAGGTGATGGGTGAACTTATAAAGGTACAAAATTATAGACCTTATGTTTTAAAAGCATTCGCTTATATTGGTGTCTATGATTCTGTTAGAGATTTTTTTACCTATCCTGCTGTTCAAACTTTGCCAGCATATCAAGGAACTCTTGCAGATGAGGGGTGTGTTTTTCCATATCTTTGGGAAGAAAGAAAATGTATAAAAACTCCACGTGAAAATATTAATTCTTCGTTTTGGAAAAGTCCCATTTTCAAAGCATTATTAGCACATCATTCTCAAAGAGCAGCATGTAGGTTTGATCAAATATTGAATGCAGATTCTGTCTATTTTCAAAGACGCACCGATAGCTTGACATACAACTGCAAGGTAGAAGTTTCATCTGGTGATAAGTCGTATTTGAATGATTTTAAAATTGTAGATTATGATAATATCTGTGACAATAGATGGGAGGAGAATGGTAGTTTAGAGCATAGCTGGCATCCTAAAGCGGATGATATTCATCCGTTTGTTGAATATACATTCAAGAATGTTCAGTACTTAAATGAAGTTGTTATTTACCAAAATAAAACATCTAAACTTTCTGCTATTCATGTTGTTTCAGACTTAGGATATGATAAACTGGTGGAGGTTAATAACAGTTACAAACTCAGTATCATGTTTGACGAAGGGACGGAAGCAACTAAGTTAAAACTTTATTTCATAGGAGAAAATATTCAAATAAATGAAATTGAAATATATGAAAATAAAGTTGAAGATATTTTAGAGAAATTTCGATTACCTAAGTCTTTAGGTGGAAATGATATTTCTGTCGGTAATAAATATCTGCTTTATAAGTGTATGTATTTTATATTTAAGTTAATTTACATGGACAAAGAACTATTTTTTAAAAGAATAAAATTTAAATTATTGCATAAAAATGGATAAGCCAAAAATTTCAATTATAACAGTTTGCTATAATAGTGAAGCTCATTTAGAAGAAGCGATGCTTAGTATTATCAATCAATCTTATGCAAACAAAGAGTATATCGTTATTGATGGAGGTTCAAAAGATAATACTTTGGCAATTATTGATAAATATCGTGATAAGATTGATTATTTTGTTTCAGAACCTGATAAAGGTATCAGTGATGCTTTTAATAAAGGTATCAAAGCTGCAACTGGTGATATTATAGGTATTATTAATTCTGATGATTTTATGATGCCCGATGCTCTTCAAAAAGTTGCTGAACAGTATGAAGAGGGAGTTGATTTGTATAGAGGATATACTTTGGTTTGGAATGAAGTAAGAAATACAAAGAAGTATATGTATCCTAATCATCATTTTGCAATACCTCCTTGTAGAGCTATGATATGCCATGAATCATCTTTTATTACTCCTGGATTGTATCAGCGTGCAGGATTATATAAAGTTGATTTTAAATATGAAATGGATTTAGACTTATTTGTTCGTTTCTATAAATTCAAGGATTTGAAGGTTAAAATGATGAATGTTTGCGTGATGACCTTTAGAACAGGTGGAACCTCATCTGCGCCTGCCGCTAAAATGAAGCAAGAGCGTATCAGACTTATTAAAGAAAACGGAGGTAATAGTTGGGATGTATTTGTTTTCTTAGGTTATCACCAAGCTAAATATATGATAAAAATAACTTATTGGGCTCTTTCTAAGTTTTTCAAGAAGATATTCTGTATAAAATAGTCTGATTATGAAAATAGTACTAATGCAATATTTTACGAAATTCTGTAAGCTTTTAGCAAAGATTACAGGTTCCAGAAAGTTGAGAAATAGAGTGATGCGTAAAAAACTTGCTCCTTATGAATTTAGTGTTTTGTGTAATAACTGTATTGGTGGGGTTTTCCTCCATGATGCAGGTAAAAGATTTAATTCTCCTCTTGTGAATCTGGCAACTGATGGCGATGGTTTTATAGAACTATTAAATAATCCTCATTCTTTCATTGAAGGGGGTGATAATTTTGTAGAATATGTAAATCCACAAATTAATCATCCACATGGTAAGTTGAACAATGTTATTTTTAATTTTGTTCATTACCAAACATATGATGATGCTGTAGCTAAATGGAAAAGAAGAGGTGAAAGATTCATTTGGGACCACATTTATGTTATTGCAACAGGTCATGATGGACTGGAAAGAGCTGATTTGATGGAGAAGTTTGATAAACTTCCATATAAGAATAAAATTATGTTCACTTTTGGTCATTGGGATTATCCATGGGCATACCAGGTAAAACGAGCACATGGTGTTTGTAGACCATTTACAGAGTTTGCTTCCTTAACAGGTAAGCGCTTTTATGAAACGGCATTTGATATACCTGATTGGATTGTAAAATGCGAGAATGCGATGTTAAATGATAAAAGTAAATAATAAACAAGACTGCTGTGGTTGTTGGGCATGTGAAAATATATGTCCAAAACACTGTATCTCAATGATTGAAGATGAAGAAGGTTTCCTTTATCCTCATGTAGATGTTGAACATTGTATAGACTGTCATTTATGTGAGAAAGTATGTCCTGTTGCCAATGTAGAACCAGAAAAGAAGAAAGAACAACATGGCTTTCTTTTGCAAATAAAGGATGAATCCATTCGAAAGGAAAGTACCTCCGGAGGTTCCTTTACGGCAATTGCTTCATGGGTAATTAATCAAGGTGGTGTCGTTTATGGTGCGGCTGTGGATTATTCAGACTTTAAGGTCAAGCATTCTTCTGCTGCCTCTTTGGATGAGTTGGGTAAGTTTCGTAACAGTAAGTATGTACAGAGTGAAATAGGAGATACTTTTAAGGAAATCAAGAAACACCTACAGGAAGGCAAATGGGTGGCAATGAGCGGTACACCATGCCAAATAGAAGGTTTGGTTCATTACTTACGCAAGCCATACGATAAACTCCTTTTGATTGATGTTGTGTGTTATGGTATTCCTAGTCCTGGAATCTTTGCGGATTACTTAACTTACATGCATAGTAAGATTGGTGGAAAGTTTAATAAAATCCTCTTCAGAGAAAAGAGATTATGCTATAACTATACATCATTCTCTCTTTTCAATGAAAAGCCGGAACTTGATTATCACAAAGGTGTAGAAAGTGACCAGTTTATGCGTTCTTTCTTTAGTGATATAAATGTTCGTCCTTCTTGCTATGATTGTAGATTTAAGAAACGTTATCGTGTTTCTGATTTTACTATTTGGGATTGCTATGATGTCAAGATGTTCTCGAAGAACTTTGATGATAATGGTACTAATCGCATCTTGGTACATACGGACAAAGGTATGAGTATTTTGAATGCTATTAAGGATTCTGTCAGATTGGAAGAATATAAGAATCTGGATTATTTTATTGCTGATGAAATTGCAATGGTTAAATCTGTTCCTATGAATCCAAAGCGAGCAGATTTCTTTAAGGACTACCAAACTATGGAATTTGGTGCATTCATCAATAAATGGTTTCCAACGACATTCAAAGTCCGTCTCAATTCTTTCTTGCGCAAAACTGCTTTCAGATTAGGAATTTATAATGAATCTAAAAGATTCGTGAAGAAAATATTAGGTAAGAATTAAAAAGATAGATATGAAAGTTGCATTAGCGATTAATTATGACTACCATGATTATGGTGGTATGTTGCAAGCGTTTGCTACCCAACGATTTCTTACGAAAAATGGCATTGATTCTGATGCTATCAACTTCGATAATTTGAAGGGTGATATCAACAAACGCAAATGGCGTTACTTTTTGAGCAATATCTTCGATATTTCGATAGTAAAAGAAAAGAGCAAGCTGATAGAAAAGAAACTCAAGCAGAAATCAAATGAGAAGCTGAAGTCTGGTATGGCGGAAAGAGATGCTGCATTTGATGAGTTCTGCAAGAGCCATTTCAAGGTAAGTAGAGCTTTTGAATCTTGGGAGGATATGGCTAAGGCCAGTAGAAATGAATATGATGCCGTTGTTGTAGGAAGTGATCAGTTATGGTTACCTTCTAATATAATGGCTGATTATTATACCTTGAACTGGGTACCGCAAGAGGTTAAAAAGATAGCTTATGCTACTAGTTTTGGCATCGGAAGTATTCCTGCAAAATATTCAAAGATATATAGTCATTACCTGAAGCGCATTAATTATCTGAGTGCTCGTGAAACATCAGGACAGGATATTATCAAAAAGCTTGCAGGAAGAGACGTACAGTTGGTAAACGACCCTGCGTTGTTGTTGGATGCAGATGGTTGGAACGAAGTAATTAGCAACGAACCTTTGATAAAGGAAAAATATGTGTTTTGTTACTTCATGGGTAATAATCCGGAACAAAGAGATTTTGTAAGGCGACTTGCAAATGAAAAAGGATTAAAGGTTGTTGCCTTGCTGCATCTGGATCAATACATTGCTACTGATGAGTATTATGTTGATATGGCTCCTTGGCATGTTTCACCTGCTGATTTCGTGAATTTGGTCAAGAATGCAGAATGTGTATGTACGGATTCCTTCCATGGTACAGTATTCAGCATTATTTATTCCCGTCCTTTCTTTACGTTCAAGCGTTTCAACAAAAAGGCTTCTCTTTCTACGAATACTAGAATTACATCCTTGCTTACCCGATTGGGACTGATGGATAGATTGGTATTGGATATGGATTGTGAGCAGACTTTTGATATTGATTGGAATAAGATACAAAGTGGAGTTTCTCAATTTAGAGAAGCTTCGAGTGAATATTTACTCAATGCCATTCGTGCATAGAGAAAAATCAAAAAAACAATTATGATTAAAGTAGCAGTTATAGGTGGTCCTATCTTGTCTGGTGGTAAGAAGAATCTTATCATGGAGTACTTCCGCCATATAGATAAGACCCAGGTACAGATGGACATTGTATGCAACGATGATTCTAATGCCATTCCACTGGAGGAGATTGAAGCATTAGGTGGTCGTGTGTTTATCGTTCCATCTTTCAAAAGACTCAAGGGACATACTGATGCCTTGTATGAACTCTTCAAGAAAGAAAAGTATGATGTGGTTCATGCTTACAACAGTATGATGAATTTCTTCCCTATGTATGCAGCCAAGAAAGCTGGCGTAAAGGTTCGTATCTCTGAGTCTTTATCAATGGCAGCTCCTGGTGAGTGGAAGACATACGTAAAGTATATGCTCCGTCCGCTTTCTCATCTCTATGCGACCCATTACATGGCATGTGGAGAGGATTGTGGTATCTTTCAGTTCGGTAAGAAGGCATTTGATGAAGGTAAGATTGCAATCTTCAAAACGGCTATCAATACTGAGTTTAATTCTTATCAGCCAGAACTTCGTAACGAGACTCGCAAGAAGTTTGGTTGGGAGGAAAAGGTGGTATATGGCTTCATCGGAAGATTTGAGCATCAAAAGAATCCTCTGTTCCTGATAGATGTGATGAGTGAAATCTATAAGCGTCAGAAAAACGCTCAGTTTGTTATCATTGGTGCTGGTGTTTTAGAGGAGAAGATGAAAGAGCGTATCAAGGAAACTGGTATTGGACCTGCAATGTCCTGGCTTGGAAGAAGAGAGGATATCCAGCAGTTCTATAACGCTTTCGATGCCTTCCTGTTGCCTTCCCGCTATGAAGGATTGCCTGTTGTGGGATTGGAAAGCCAAAGTTGTGGTTTACCAATGTTCTTTTCAACGGCTGTTACTCCAGAAGCTAGTGCTTGTGAACTGGGACATTTCATCAACTTGGATGATGGTGCAGCAACGTGGGCTGAGAAAATTATCCCTGTTGTTGAGAAGAATATTCCTGTTCGCAGAAGTCATGCCAAGGAAGTGGCTGATGCAGGATTTGATTCAAAGACTGAAGCTGAAAAGATGCTTCAATATTACTTAAATGCATTAAAGGGTTAGAGTTCTTTCTGACCGGTTATACGAAAATATATGGAGAGAACAAATGCAAGAGACTTCGCAAACACATCTTGGATGCGTTCGGATAAGTTTTTCTTTATGTCTTTGTTTTGCTTCATATTTGATAAACGCAATATCTTTCAAAATATTGTGTTCACGTGCAATTTGTAAATAATATTAAATTTTTATAAGTTATGATTCCATTTAACAAACCCTATTTCTCTGGAAGAGAATTGAAGTATTTGGAGGAAGTTTGTCATTCTACAACCATGAGTGGCAATGGTGATTTTACCAAGAAGTGTCATACCTTCTTTGAGCAGAAGTATGGCTTCAGAAAATGTCTTCTTGCTACATCTGGTACTGATGCCTTGGAGATGTGCGCTATGCTTTGCAACTTGAAGCCTGGCGATGAGGTGATTGTACCTTCTTATACTTTCGTATCTACAGCTTTGGCATTCCTTCGTGAAGGTGCAAAGGTTGTATTTGCTGACAGCTCTGCTGAAAATCCTAATATGGAGGTTGAGCAGATTGAGCCATTGATCAATGAGAAGACCAAGGTGATTGCTGTGGTTCACTATGCAGGTGTTGCCTGTGACATGGATGCTATTATGGCTCTTGCTGCGAAGCATAATTTGCTGGTAGTAGAGGATGCTGCTCATTGCATCGATTCATTCTATAAAGGTCGTCCTTTAGGAAGCATTGGCCATTTGGGTGCTTTCTCTTTCCATGAGACCAAAAACATCAGTAGTGGTGAAGGTGGTATGTGCGTTATCAATGACGAGCGCTTTGTTCGTCGTGCCGAGATTATCTGGGAGAAGGGTACCAACCGTGCCGAGTTCTATCGTGGAATGGTCAACAAGTATGGTTGGGTAGATATGGGTTCTTCATTCTTGCCATCTGAGTTCAATGCTGCATATCTTTGGGCGCAGTTGGAGCAGATTGATGATATTCAAGGTAAGCGCAAGCATATCTGGAACCGTTATTTCGAGGGCTTGAATGGTAAGATTGGCAATGAAGTGAAGTTGCCTTATATCCCTGAGTATGCTACCAACAATGCTCACATGTTCTATCTGCTCTGTCCAAGTTTGGAATATCGTACTGCCTTGATGAAAGTCTTGAAGGAGAATGATGTGCAGACTACATTCCATTACTTGCCATTGCATAGCAGCAAGTATTATGAGGATAAGCATGATGGAAGAGAGTTGCCAAATTGTGACAGATTTGGCGATACCTTGGTAAGATTGCCATTGTTCTATGAATTGACAGATTGGGAAATTGATAAGATTGTGAAACTGATTATTGAATTTTGCAATAAGTAAAAAATAATTGGGTGAGCCACTTGGCTCACCCGATAAAGATATTTAAAAATGGCTATTATAATTAAAGCCAAATATCCTGATAGGCTTATTTTTAAAATAAAAAAAGCTATTGTTGCCAATGAAATTGATGCATGGATTTGCGATGATGATGGGGATTTTACGTATGAATCACAACCATGGAGATTTCAGGCTTGGATAAGACCAATAATTAAAGATGAACATACTATAATCTTTGCTATTGTTGGTAGAAATGATCAAAAACTAACCACTCTAGCTTATGCAATCTATCATAGTAGATTTATAGAAATGGTTCTTGCTCTTTTTGATTATGAGTGTACAGAAATTTATGTAACTCCTTTTGCGTCTGATTCAGATTACTTAGGGGGTAATAATAATTAATAATGATTTAAAATATGGAAAAGCAGAGACTTTATGCAATTATCTTTCACTGTAATTGGTTTATTCTACTCTCCGTTATTGCGCTGAATTTGGTAAACTTGCTATTCGGTAATGGCTCTTATTGGGGTATAGATTTGGCTGTGACTATTTTACTTTGCCTACTATTTGTTATAGACTTCTTGCTGTATAAAATTATAAGGTGGTTGATAGGATTCTTTGGTCATAAAGAGAAATGTAATTTTTCAAGTAAGGATTTGTGTCCATATAGCTCTTCTGATGATTGTCCTTACGATGTAAGAGCTTGCTATGTTTATCAAGATATTAGGCCAACAAGGAAACGCCAATATGTGATAAGTTTCTTCCTCTTTCTTTCAATAGCTATTTCAATTATCGCAGAATTATTAAAAGAAGATGGTACGCTAATAACCATTGTTTATGACAAATATAGTTTATTGACATTAGCAAAAATCTTGCAGCCAATTGCTCAATCTGTTATAGCCGCAATTATCATATCATTAATCATAGATATACCTGAACGTATTAAAGAATATAAGAGTTTCTTTGTTGATATACTTACTTCTTATGATTATTTGAAGACAATGGATGAAGAAAGACTAACAAATCTAAGAAAACGAGTTACTCGACAGCTTCATGTGAAAGATTTCCCGCACATGGCTGAAGGGTTAATAGATTTGGATGAGCGCTTTTGCAAGATGCTGAAACATCCATATTTTAGCGAATACTCACAAATCGTTAATGTTCAAGAATTTCCTAAAGAAGAAATTGAAAAGTATAAAAAAGCATCACACAATTCAGCTGATGGGAGCGATAATGACAATAAGAAATCTCAGGATGTAGAAGAGTTTAAATTCGAATCATTCTTTATGAAATCCCATAAAACAGAGTATGTGGCCATAAATCCAATGCATACAAATTCGTTTGTAAAAATGGATATTGGGCAAAACAGTTGTGTGAGGTTTCAAGGGAAAGATTATATAAAAGAAGCAAAAATGATTTTTAAGCTTAAAAAGTTTACGATTATTTTTGATGATGATAAGCGTGAGTATGACTTAACTCCTTATGTTTGTATCGCTGTTTCTACTGAGCCTATGGAGGGCTTGATTTATAATGGTATTGTATCTATTAGACCAATAGATAAGGTAAGTAATAAAGAAAATCCTTTTTCTCCTTCCTTTATTAAGCAAAAGGAAAAAGAGCAAAGCAATAAACCTAAAGCCAAAGATGCAGAAAATGGAAAATCTGCAGATGTGCAGCATAATTATAAACCAATTGAGAAAACGGCACAAGTTGGGCTATGGGCTTCATTTTGCAAAAAGATACAAGTAAAGCTAGAATTTGATATAGCTGTACCTAAAGTAGATGTAAGCTATACAAAGCGACTTCGTTACCCGGTAAAATTGTTTAATTTAGATTATTCTTTGGGGAAAGATGTTGATGGTTATACTGTGGTCGGGCAAATGATTGGCACACTAATTGATCAGCAGGATGTTTCTACAAATTTATCCTCAGATCATAAAAGAATTACAATGCGAACACATGATTGGCTGTTGCCAAAGAATGGTGCAGTTGTTGTACATTGCAAAGACTGATTTATGCAAAATTATTAATTTTTAGTTTCACTTTCATAATAAAAGTGAAATATATAGGAAAATATTTGTTTATATCAAATATTATTTTTAAATTTGCAGTGCCTATCAAAGGTAACAACTAATTAAATTATGGGATTATGGAAGTACGTGAAATTGATTTTTAGTAATTCTTAATTCGATAGAATTCGGAATTCAGAGTTAGTCCAATGCTTATAGCATAAGTTTCTAACAAAATAAAAGAGTCATGTAGTTAAGAAATTATCTACATGACTTCTTTTGTAGAATTGTTGTAGCTATTAATGGCATTAGCAAAATAGAGATAAAACAACTTCAATATATTTAATGGTAATACTCCATTGTAATGAGGCAAAATGCTTTAATTAATTGTCTCTAAGTGTTAGTTGATACTTATGATTTTGCAGTTCTTTTGATAGCTACCAGAAAAAAGAGTTTCTTCACTTAGTTTAATGTATTATGAGTTGAAGAAATTGAGTTCAAATTGTTTATAGACTCACGAATAAATTTATTCTAAATATCGTGGTTAGTTAGTGTCCTCAATATAAAGTGGATGCTAGCCAACCCTATAATTCCTTATTTTTATGAAGGGAATCGTATTAGCAGGAGGTAGCGGTACTCGTTTGTACCCTATCACAAAAGGTATCAGCAAGCAGCTGATTCCTATATTCGACAAACCGATGATATATTATCCTATCTCGGTATTGATGTTGGCAGGCATACGAGAGATATTGATTATCTCTACACCGTTTGACTTGCCTGGTTTTAAACGATTGTTGGGTGATGGCAGCCAGTTTGGCGTGAAGTTTGAGTACGCCGAGCAACCATCGCCAGATGGCTTGGCACAGGCATTCATCATCGGTGAGAAGTTCATCGGTAATGATTCTGCTTGCCTCGTCTTAGGCGATAATATCTTCTATGGTGCTGGTTTGAACCAGATGTTGCATCAGGCAGTAGTAGATGCAGAGCAGAATAACAAAGCTACTGTATTTGGTTATCGAGTAAGTGATCCAGAGCGATATGGCGTGGCAGAGTTTGATGAGCAAGGCAATTGCCTGAGTATCGAAGAGAAGCCTGAGCATCCAAAGAGCAATTATGCTGTAGTGGGCTTATACTTCTATCCTAACAAGGTGGTAGAAGTAGCTAAGCATATCAAACCATCTGCTCGTGGTGAGTTGGAAATCACAACAGTGAACCAGGAGTTCTTAAACGATAAGGAGCTGAAGGTACAGACCATGGCTAGAGGATTCGCCTGGCTTGATACCGGAACCCATGATTCACTTTCTGAGGCATCCACCTTTATCGAAGTCTTAGAGAAGCGCCAGGGCTTGAAGGTAGCTTGTCTGGAAGGTATCGCATACCGCCAGGGTTGGATTACTGCAGAGCAATTGAAAGAGAATGCTCTGCCAATGTTGAAGAATGACTATGGCAAGTATCTCCTTTCAATCCTTGAAGAGAAAGATCAAACATTAAAAAAGAATTTGGAATATTAAGAAGATGAAGAATATCATTATCACGGGCGGTGCTGGTTTCATCGGCTCACACGTAGTAAGACTTTTCGTGAACAAATATCCTGAGTATCACATCATCAACCTCGATAAGTTGACATACGCAGGTAATCTGGCTAACCTCAAGGACATAGAGGATAAGCCTAACTATACTTTCGTTAAGGGCGACATCTGCGATTTCGACCTGATGTTGAAGCTGATGCAGGACTACAAGGTGGATGGCATCATCCATCTCGCTGCCGAGAGCCATGTAGATAGAAGTATCAAGGATCCTTTCACTTTCGCTCAGACCAACGTGATGGGTACCCTGTCTCTGCTCCAGGCTGCCAAGATTTACTGGGAGAGTCTTCCTGAGGGATATGAGGGCAAGCGTTTCTACCACATCTCAACCGATGAGGTTTACGGTGCATTGCAGATGACTCACCCTGAGGGTATTCCTGCTCCTTTCACTACCAAGGCATCCAGCGATAAGAACCATGAGGCTTACGGCGAGGAGTTCTTCCTGGAGACTACCAAGTACAATCCTCACTCTCCATACTCTGCATCCAAGGCAAGCTCAGACCACTTCGTCCGTGCTTTCCACGATACATACGGTATGCCAACCATCGTGACCAACTGCTCTAACAACTACGGTCCATACCAGTTCCCAGAGAAGTTGATTCCGCTGTTCATCAACAACATCCGTCATCGCAAGCCATTGCCAGTATATGGTAAGGGTGAGAACGTGCGCGACTGGTTGTATGTAGTAGATCATGCCCGTGCCATCGATATGATTTTCCACAAGGGTAAGATTGCCGAGACTTACAACATCGGTGGTTTTAACGAGTGGAAGAACATCGATATCATCAAGGTGGTTATCAAGACCGTTGATAGATTGCTCGGTCGTCCTGAGGGTGTTGACTTGGATTTGATTACTTATGTAACAGACAGAAAGGGGCACGATATGCGTTACGCCATCGATTCTCGCAAGCTTCAGAAGGAACTCGGCTGGGAGCCATCTCTCCAGTTTGAGGAGGGTATCGAGGAGACCGTGAAGTGGTATCTCGAGAACCAGGAATGGATGGATCATGTTACTTCTGGGGAGTATCAGAAGTATTATGAGGAGATGTATTGTAAATAGACCCTCCTGTCCCTCCCTTGAGGGAGGGTCCTTACCCTATACCCAAGCCCTAAATCCCTACCATAGGGATTAGGGATGTAACCGCCCTCCGGTGCTCAGAACCGCTACGCTCTAAGGTTGGCGGACCATCAAAAGTCTCGCCATGGTTGTGCGGGATGGGACCGCATGGGGATGACTGGAGTTTCATAATAGAGATATTTATTATAAAATAATATGGTTATGGATAGAATTAAACAATGTTTATTAACTTTATTGAATAGGATTATTCATTTTATTCATAAGGTGTGGTATGAGAAATGGCTGGTTTTAGGTTGCTTATTGCTCTTTATTCCTTTAGTTTTTTATATTTATACTTTTGCTTCTAATGGGATTAGTGACGATACGGAAAAATGGGCGCAGTTTGGTGACTATATAGGTGGTACGTATTCTGTGCTTCTTTCTGTTTTGGTTATATATATTGCTAGAAAATTAACGAAAAAAGATGAAAAAGCAAATAAGGAGAAAAATGCTGTTGACTTAATCTTTCAGCAAATATTAAAAATAGAAAGATGTGTGGATTTCCATCAAAAAGCAAATGCTGTTAATAAACTGATGAGAATGATAGATACTCATCAGTTGCATATCTCTGATGAAATCAGAACTTGTATAGAAAATTTGGGCAATTACTATCTGGCAAGGATTAATGGCAGCATTGATGAAGATTTAGTTTATGAAAATTCTGTAAAAAATAAGTTAAAGAAGGCATATTATGGATTGTGAACTGAATTATATATTACCGCCAATTTGTACAATTCAGAGGATTAAGCAATATCTTGATATTGCATCACCTATTTTTGGCATGGAACACAAGAAAATTGAACATGTTACGCTAGATACGCATTTAGTTGAAAGGATGGATATTGTAGGGGTCTTACTAATCTATAAATTTGTGGAATATACTTCAAAGAAAGCTTGTTTTAAATCTCCGGAAATGATAGGGAATAAGAATTTCCTCTACGAAATGCAAAGATTAGGATTTTGGGAACTTTTAAATTCTTTTTTCCTTAACCTTCCTGGTAACTACGCTTCTTTAAAATATCAGCTTTTTGAAAATGTATTCATTGCTCCCATAAGGTTGAATGAAATGTCTTTAGTTGAAGTCCCAAACAACTATATTCCTGATATTCTAGATTATTATCATGATACAGAAACATGTTCTGTAGTATTTAGCGTTTTGATCGAAATCGTTTCCAATTTTAAGGAGCATTCGAATGATGATACAGATACAGTTTTAGTAGCAACAGGAGATACAAATAAGTTTGAGGTTGTATGTGCAGATACTGGAATAGGTATGGTAAGTTCTTTAGCTCCTGTTCTTAATAATAATCCGAGTCTCAGAATTCGAAATTATGATGTGTTGGAAATGGCAACTATGCAAGGAATTACATCTAAAAAAGGAACTGACCATATGGGGTTTGGGCTTTGGCTAATAAGTGAATTCGTTAAAATCGCAAAAGGGGAGATTCATATCTACTCAGAAGGAGCTTATTATGTTAATCAATGTGGAAAAATTAAAAAAGGTACATGTGGTTTTTGGCAGGGAACGATAATTTATGTATCTTTGCCACTGAATAAGACAAATGAAATTAGAATTTGGCAAGATAGTCTTGCCGAACAGTACCAAGACATTAAAATTAATTGCGTATGAAAAGTTTAAGTTTACAACCTTATAGTCCTATCATAAGTGATAAGACAATAGGGCAACGTATATATAATGAAATCTTAGGATTAGACCCAAAAGAAAATATGGTAGAAATTGATATGGCTGGCATCATATCAATGACTACTTACTGTGCTAAGCAAATTTTTGGTAAGTTGTATAAAGAACTAGGACCAAATTTGTTTGAAAAAAACATAATTTTAAAAAAGGTTTCTACAGATGTCCTTTTAATCATTAAAATGGGTATTAAAAATGCTGTGTTACAGCAAGTCTGATTAGGCCAAATCCTGCTACGATAGCGTTGGAATCGGCACCATCGTAGCACTGCAATCGGTACCATTCAAATGATACGTAAGTGTGGGGGAAGCCGTATTGTGCGCCTAGATAAAGTTTTGTACCTTTGCACCGTGATTTTAAATTATTCAAATTATGGTACAAGGCAAGAAACAATTAAACGGCAAGCCAAAGTTCGCCGAGGTTGTAATCGGTGACAATGAGGCGAAGAAGATGCGCCAATCTTGATTCAATGATTACTCTTTAATTGGAATGGTTATGGATATTTCGGATTTTTCATATAAGGACTTTGCTTCAACGTTGAGCAAGGCTCGTATTATTTCACAAAAGTACAAGTATACATGTTGTATTCCTGGTTGCAATGAGATTACTTTGAAACATTCTCATATTGTGCCACAATGTGTATTGAAAAAGTACATTTGTAATGATAAGCATGAATTGATACAATGTCAGATAGATGAGGTGCATCCTATGAGTTTTATAGATTCTGGTGAACTTCCATTAGAAAAATTTCAAACGTTTGGTATAGAGAAAGCTATGTCTATGCCAATCTTTTGCAAGAAACACGATAATGGGTTATTTGATGAGTATGAGAAAAATGCAGATGGGATAATACCAACAGATATTAGATTTCAAGTGCTTCAATCTCTACGCGCTGTAGGTGCTTTACGATATCATAATTTGAAGTTATTGGTAGAAAATGAAGCTAAGAGGGAGAAAAATCCCTTTTATCAGGGTGGAATATATGATGAAGAAAAGAAAGCGTGGGAGTTCATGCAAAGGCGATATGATTCAAGCATCGTCTTGCTTTATGATGCAATTGAAAATAATGATTTTAACATTAGTGTCCAATAAAAATTGGACACGTTAATTAATTAATCAAATAGTCCCT
>ERZ1034753.100-NODE-100-length-30848-cov-4.020524_pt1 | contig 30848 bp, 35 predicted proteins | sample MGYA00520702_ERZ1034753 | MGnify/ENA primary metagenome ERZ1034753 (study PRJEB33766, sample SAMN09781700) | gut metagenome | biome: gut microbiome | host: Homo sapiens | place: Madagascar | study: EMG produced TPA metagenomics assembly of the PRJNA485056 data set...
ATAAATTATTTGATTAAGAAAGGATAACCGCATTTATATGCGGGGGCGATGATTATGAGTAAGACAAAAGTAGCAGTATTATTCGGCGGACAGTCTTCGGAACATGATGTTTCATGCGTATCCGCAGCTACAGTAATTAACAGTATTGACAGAGATTATTATGATGTTGTGATGGTAGGCATCACGAAGGACGGCAGATGGCTTAAGACCGAGAGCGTGGATAAGATTACGGATGGCAGCTGGAGAGACGGCAAAGTGAGCATGATACTCTCACCGGACCGCACACATAAGGGTTTTGTGGCTATTGAGAACGGCAAGTGCAAAGCGGAACCGGTGGACGTTGTTTTTCCGGTACTGCACGGACTCTATGGTGAGGATGGAACGGTTCAGGGCATACTTGAACTTGCCGGAATCCCATATGTCGGATGCGGAGTTGTTGCATCAGCTGTATCGATGGATAAGCTGTTTACCAAAGTGATCGTCAATTCCATAGGAAATATAAGACAGGCACGTTATGTGGCCATGAGAAGGCGCGAACTTGAGAATATGGATGACTGCGTTGCACGCGTGGAGAGTGTACATAAATACCCTGTATTCATAAAGCCGAGTAATGCCGGCTCATCTAAGGGCGTATCCAAAGCACATAACCGCGGGGAACTGATTAACGGACTTAAAGAGGCAGCTGTACATGATGAGAAAATTCTCGTCGAGGAGACGATTGTCGGCAGGGAAATCGAATGTGCCGTACTTGGCGGTGACGAACCGAAGGCATCCGGCGTGGGCGAGATACTTGCAGCAGCGGATTTTTATGATTTTGATGCTAAATATAACAATGCAGAATCCAAGACGGTTGTAGGACCTGACCTTCCGGCCGGCAAAGAAGATGAAATCCGTAAAGACGCAGTTGCTATTTTCAATGCGGTTGACGGATTCGGACTTGCAAGAATAGATTTCTTCCTTGAGAACGGAACAAATGATGTTGTATTTAATGAATTAAATACAATGCCGGGATTCACGTCGATAAGTATGTATCCGATGCTTTGGGCCAATAAGGGACTTGACAAGAAAACACTCGTGGATAAATTAATCCGCAGTGCATTTAACAGACATAAGTAAGGTGTAAAATATGAGTAAAAAGGCCAGCATTAAGGTTAGCGGACTTCATACTTCAGAGGCATATGATGAAGATGAGAACATTGAAGTGATAAGCATAGGTACATACAGCAAGCGTAATGGGATTCATTTTATTAAATATGATGAACAGGCTAAGAACCCGGAAGATGTGAACCATAACCTTATTAAAATAGCACCGCAGCAGATAGAGATTGTTACCAGAGGTGCCGGATATACCAATATGATATTCAGGATAGGTGAGAAAATAACAACCTATTATGCAACTCCTTTTGGCGGAATGAATATCAGCATTGATACATATGACATGAATTTTACCGAAGAAGATGACAAAATATCGGTTGATATCAATTACGGACTGGAAGTTAATCTTGATTATGTTGCGGAATGTAAAGTACATATCGAAATAGAGATGCTTGAAGACAGGTAATATTAAGGGAATACCGGCAAACCGGTATTCCCTTTTATGTTGATGTATTTAACCCCTAAAGGTATTCGTTAAAAGCATCTTTGACGGATTGGTCGGCATTATTCATTATGTAATCATACCAGCCGTTGCCGTTGCGCTTGTATTCCTCCGCTGCCAATCCGAAAAAACAGTTATCACGGATAGTTAATTCCAGGCCGAGTTCATGTATTTTAGCCATATTTATGCCAGCCAGTTCAAGCACTTCGGCTCTTTCGGCATCATTTAATTCCGTATATCCAAGATTACTTCCGAGCCACATTTCTTCTATCTGTATGGCATTGTTGGAAGTGATTTTCTCGGGCTCGATATATCTTCTTATGCGGTAATCCTTAAGAACAACACGGGCCATATCGGGACGATGCAGCAGTTCATCGGCAGCCAACAGCTTATTGGAACACATCTGCGCCATTTCGGAAGGCGAATTGGCCATTACTATCATGGATGTCGGTGCTGCGTCCGTTACAACCGTAAGAAGATCTTCCGATGTCGCTTTGGAAACTACTTCTTCGGACATGTAAAACATGGCAAAAATGTCTCCGATTTTGAATCCCTTGGAAGTAATATTGCGGTAAGGAAAAAGCAGCCGGCCGTCTTTATCCATCCAGTCGCTGTCGTTAAAGAGCGGTTCAAAATTATACAGATCCCTGTAGTCGGCGTAAGCGGAGTAGATGACGGTCCCGCTCTCCGGTGACATACGCTCCGGCAATGTCGCGGCTTCCGTTACGGATTCTGTCGCAGCCTCCGGGTCGGCAACATGGCCGCGCTTCTGACATCCGTTTAAGACAGTGACTGTAATAACAACGGCCATCAGTGAAATAATTATTTGTTTCTTCATAGTATCAATCTCCCTTCTGTGTGTTTGTGCGATATGGGTTGTGAGATACTTTAGTCCAATCCATATCAAGCCATTTGATTGTTTCTAATGTGGTGTTCTGCATTATGTAATCGTACCATAAGCTCCCGGACTGCTTCTGTTCTTCTGCGATGGTATCCCAGAAAGCAGGGACAGGAAGCGGAGTGCCCGCTGTGTTATTGTCTACAACGTATTGTGCTGTTATACAGGCCTTATTTATTATATTCATACGCCGGTTGTCATCAAGCTGTTCATATGCCAGATTACTTCCAAGCCATGCTTCCTCAAAATATGTGTTAAGGGTCATACGGTCACACATGTATCCCGAATCCTCATAGACAGCATAATGAATGCCGTCCGTCATATAGTCGTTGTACAGAGTAACGGCCATATCATTTCTCGTAAACAGAACTGAGGCTGCGATGCTTTGACTCAGGCATTTATGGGAGTGAAATACAGAGGTATCCGGTTCATAGGAAGCACCCATCGGACCGAGAAGTCCCCAGAGGGAATCCTTAACTATCTGAAGCAGGAGACTTGAGGGCGCTTTGTTGGCAGCCTCAAGCGGAATATAATAACGCTCAAGCTGGTAGTCGTTTACAAAATCCATTTCATACGGTATCGCGATATTTCCGTTATCATCCGTCCAGTCATCAAATGTCCATAAGATATGGTAATCCCGCTTGGAATCATCATACGGTGTGTATAATATGGATGTGCTGATCTTACTGTCGGGCAGGGTCTCTTCGATGTCATCGGGATATGTTACCGATGGTGTGCTGCCCTTGTTGGCATTTGAAGAACAGCCGGCCAATGAAAAAATCAATACCGTTGCAATAAGTATACATATGGAATTACGCATATTACCTCCTCGTGATTATTTATACAGTTTGTAGTATGTAACATTTGTGCTATCCTTGTGGTAATATGGACATTTGGTAAGGTAGTGTTTTACTATTGGTCCGCTACCCCACTTTGAAATACATAAACTATCCGGAACATCATAGTCAGGATGTTTTACATTGGTTTGTGTTATAATGGCTGAGTGCTGACTCCATGATGCGATATCTCCAACTTTAGCGGTAGTCGACTTTCTGTATTTAGGATCATCCTGAAATGCTGACAAAGCTGTATTATCTGTAGAAGAACCTAACCAAATATGTTGATAATTAGATTGTCTGTCTCGTAACCATGCAAATGAATGACAATTGAATGTTTTAGACGCAATGGATATACTTTCGGCTCCATATTCGGCAATTAAATCTGCATAATCAGAATACTTGCACATTTCAAGTTGAGTATAATATATTACAGTAACACGAGTGCCGCTTGGCGTATAAATAGTAGTGGTTGTTTCAACTCCGGATATTCTTGATGCGGAAAGCGTATTAATAGCATTTATGTCATTGACCGTAAAAAGAGTTGAATTCTGACTCAACGCTGTAGATAGTAGTATCTGAGAGTTTGGGGCTTCATAATATTCCGATTGAATTTTCTTTTTTGTTTTAGCAATATATTCACGAACAAATTTTGCGGAGTTATATGCGTTATCTTGAAGAATGTCATAAAGCATAAATTCAAGTATATTTATAGAATTTTGGACGGATGCGTCTTCATATATTTTAGTTCGAGTTTCGTGATTTGAAATTAGGCTATTTAGTGTATGTTCCGGGGAATTTGAAGCAGAAAGTATTTCATCAATAGGGAATATACGCTTTTCCGGAATGTTGAGCGTCTTGTATTTTTGAATCAGGTTGTAATATGCATTACTTCGAGAAAGCAATTCTTGAATACCATTAAAATTCTCTTTTACATGCTGATATCCTTCATATATGCTCTCGTATGCTTTGATATCACAAAGAAGAGGATATTCTATAATTAAATCTATCAGTTCTGGGGTTGATATTGACTTTAAAATAGAGTCTGGAATTTGTGTAACCTGACGCATTTCATCGGTGCAGGATAAATGTTGCCATTCTTCATCGTATTGTGTTATCGGAAAATGATAATTACCATTTTCATCAATCCAGTTTAGATTATCCATATCAATACTGCTATCTTCAGCATAGGCATATGAGTAATCAATGGATGGTATAGTGACCAGTGCTGTAACAAAAGTAAAGATAATAAGTAATTTGGTAAAATGTTTCATAGGCTTCCTCCCTTAAATAATAAAAGACCGCAATATTACTATTGCGGTGACCAAGCTGTATAAGAAAACCCCTTATTAACTTTAATTTATCCGCCACCACTAATATCATTAACTATATACTAACACATATGCAACAAAAAATAATACTGAAAAAATTGCATATAAATGATATTTGAAATTAGTGATTGGTGGAATGATGATTTCATAAAAAAGCGTATGTAAAACACTTGTTTTCATACGCTTTTTTATTCTGTAATTATTTCTTTTTGGATTTGGCAGGTGCTTTAGCCTTGCCCGCTTCGGCCTGGGCCTTGGCAGCCTTCTCGGCGAGCTTTGCCCTGAAACCTTTCTTCTTAGGCTGAACGGTTACCTTACCTCTGGTACTGATGATTTCGGTAATGTAAATACCGCTTACTTTAACCTTGGATTCCATCTTAACCGGAAGTGCGTCGAATACCTTGACATCAGCTATAAGGGTCATAACCTTAGGACCGATCTTGGCTTTGACGATAGGCATCTTGGCTAACTTCATATATTTAGGAATCTGTTCTGTGACAACCTTAGGCAGGTTAGCTTCCGTTATTTTCATACGCTTCTTATCAATGACTAACATCGATAGAATCTGCGATGCCGCTTCTATATCAGCCTGTGAAGCCTCCTGCTTCTTCTGCATCTTACGGCCTACGATGATAAGTACGATGAAAAGAACGAGAACCACAGCCAGAACGATAAGTACTATTTTAAGTGCTAATGGCATATCTTAAGTCCTCCTTATTTTCTTAAAATGAATTATAGCATAAAGAAACGGCAAGTACAAACATTAATTGCAAATCTGCGTAAATCTGATATAATTAAGTGGCAAGTGTGCACAGATTATATATCCTGTGCCGGTAAAGGAAGGAATTATTATGAGACTGATTTTGGTAATGTTATTTCTGTTATTATATTTTATTGTCAGTATACCGATTTTCGGGATTGAATGGATTATCGGTAAAATTAATCCGCATGCCAGGGATATAAGTTCTCTCAGGATAGTGCAGTTTGGATTCAAGGGAATATTGTTTTTCTCCGGAACCAAGACGACGGTTATAGGATTTGAGAATATACCGAAGGATAAACCGGTGCTTTTCGTGGGTAATCACAAGAGTTTTTATGATGTTATAATATCGTACTCCATGATGCCTAATCTTACCGGATTTGTTGCCAAGAAAGAAATAGAGAAAGTTCCGCTTTTGAGAACATGGATGAGATTTGTGTACTGCCTTTTCCTTGACCGCGACAACCTCAAGGAAGGCCTTAAGACAATCCTGCAGGGAATTGAATACATTAAGAGAGGAATATCAATTGTTATATTCCCGGAGGGAACGCGTAACACGTTTGAGGATGGAATGCTTCCGTTTAAGGAGGGAAGCTTAAAGTTTGCCGAGAAGTCGGGGTGCCTCATCATTCCGATGGTGCAGAATAACACGGGAGAATGTCTTGAGAAACATATGCCGTGGATCAGGAAAACGCATACCGTCATAGAATTCTGCGAACCGGTTGATATAAAGCTCCTTGATAAGGAAGATAAGAAACACGTTGCTGCATATGTCCAGAAAATCATGGAGGGCGTTTACGAGAAGAATAAAGCACTCGTATAATTAAAATATGACGGATTTGCGGGATTATTGAGCATCGATTTTAGATAAAAACACAATTGACATAAATTGCATGAATGAATATACTGATTGGTAGTACCAATATTGGTACTACCAATTTTTGATATACGGAAAGAAGAATAAGATGAAGTACATTAAGCAGTTTCTTGTTATTATTGCGATTTCCCTTGTCGGGGAACTCCTGCATTACCTGCTTCCGCTGCCCGTACCGGCCAGCATATATGGTATGGTAATTATGTTTGCCGGACTTATGACCGGTCTTATCAAACTTGATGCGGTTAAGGATGCAGGCAAATTTATGATAGAGATAATGCCGGTTATGTTTATTCCGGCAGGTGTCGGGCTCATGGCATCATGGGGCGTGCTTAAACCGATGATTATCCCGGTAAGCATTATAACGGTGGTAACCGTAGTTACCGTTATGGCGGCGTCGGGCAGAATTTCCCAGACGATTATCCGCATGGACCGGAAGAAGAAAGAGAGGAGTGCTGACAATGAGTGAATTTACGGAAACTTCAATGTTTGCCGGCGTTACGGTAAGCCTGTTGGCCTATATTATAGGCGCACTGCTCAAGAAAAAATTCAAACTTGCTATTTTTAATCCGCTCCTTATATCAATAGTGCTTACAATAATAATGCTTGTTATTGCCGATATTGATTATGATGTGTATGCGCAGGGTGCAGATTATTTAAGCTGGTTTCTGACTCCGGCTACGGTGTGTCTTGCTATCCCGCTCTATGAGCAGTGGGAGCTGCTTAAACATAATGTAAAAGCAGTTATGCTTGGAATTACAGCCGGCGTGCTTACAAGCCTTACAACGGTTCTGGTATTGTCACTTATAATGCATCTGTCGCATGAAGAGTATGTTACATTGCTTCCGAAGTCCATCACAACGGCTATCGGAATGGGTGTTTCGGAGGAACTCGGCGGATATGTCACTATAACGGTTGCAGTAATAATTGTTACAGGTGTTATCGGCAATATTTTTGGTGAACTTATATGCAAAATCTTCAGGATAACGGAGCCGATTTCCAAAGGAATTGCTTTCGGCTCGGCATCGCATGCAATAGGAACGGCCAAAGCCATGGAACTTGGTGATGTCGAGGGCGCAATGAGCAGCCTTTCAATAGCGGTAAGCGGTATTCTCACTGTTGTAGGTGCAAGCATTTTTGCGCATTTTATGTAGATTGGAGCGGAAATGGCAGAGTATGATGTTGCAATTGAATATATATTCGGATTGATGAAGGACGGTACGCTCAAAGTCGGAGATAAACTTCCGACAGAGAGAGCGATAGCGGCAGAACTTGGAATAGGCCGTAATAAAGCAAGAGAGGCCTTGAGCATACTTAGTGGTATGGGAATGATTGAGAGCAGACAGGGCTCAGGCAATTTCGTGTCAGGCAATGCCTCAGGTGCTATCAAAAATATGATCATCATGATGATGGCACTTAATACGATATCCAGGCAGGAAGTATGCAAATTCCGCCGGGATATGGAAAAAGCAGTATGCAGCAGCCTTATATCCAACCCTCCTTCTGAAGAGACAAAAAACAGAATCAAAGACACACTTCGTGCTATGGACGGCCTTTCTGGTGAAGAGCTCGCAAAGGCGGACCATGATTTCCACAATGCACTGGTAAAGGCGACCGGGAATAAATTATGGGAGGTCATGATGGATGCCGTGGCTGATCTTTACAGCGAATGGATCGATTATGTGATCCAGAAAATAGATGTTAAGGATCGCGCAAAACTTATGCAAAGCCATAAAGATATTTTTAACAATATCATAGAGGATAAGCCTCGTAAGGCAATGCAGGCAATTGAGAAACATTATGAACTCATAGAAGAACTTCTTAAATAGAAAATAATAATGCCCCGGAAATTTATAATATGTAATTGGAGATAGAATGTGGAAAAAATTTTGTTGATTAATGTAAATGATACGGACATTAAAAAAGTAAGCGATGTTTTTGTTAGATTGAGAATAAGAACTGATATAGTTAAACCTGAATTTTATGGATGCACACTGGGGGAACTTGCGTCGGGAAACGCATCAGCGAAGCCGGCCGGAGCGTCATTTGGAGAGAGTATTGTCGTTATGTGCGGACTCAGGGATAAAAGACTGGATAAGGCACTGTTTGAATTGAGGCACAGTGGCGTTAATGTGGATTACAAAGCGGTGCTTACACCGACCAATGCGGACTGGGGACTTGAGCGGCTGGTCAGGGAACTTAGAAGGGAAAAGTTGATGATGCGTTGACGGGTTTTAAAGTTGACAATAAGTTAAAACAAGTATAATATATATATATGTACTAAATGAGAAAGGAGGCGCAAATGATGAGGAGAATGGCAATTACAGCATTGTTAATGGTGGTGCTTTTTTTGACAGGCGCAGCAGTAGGAAGCATGAGTCATGTGAATGCGGCACAGAATAGACTGACAGCAGGCTTTTACAGAAGCGACTTTACAAAGGGAATTGCTGAGTCAGGTCCAAAAAGTTTATCATCAAATGGATATGATTATCACATCCATGAAGACGGCAATGCATCAGATTTAAGAAGTGCAATAATAAATGATGATGTGATATTTTTCCATACACATGGCAGTGCAGGGAAATTCACATTATCGTCAAGTGTTACGGTGACAGCATCAATGATTGGTGCAATGGCTCCGGTATCGGATGCAGAATTGATTTATATATCTGCATGTAAAACTGGCCTTAATGGAGCACAGGGAAATGTCTGTACTGCACTGCAGAAAGAAGGTGTCAAATCGATTGTAGCATTTAAGAATAATGTGTCTGCATCGACAGATACAAATGGTATCCATCGATTTAACCAGATTGTTGTAGATAAAATGATATCAGGAAGAGGCTTAGGAGAGTCCTTGGCAATGGCAAAGATTCAAATCCTGGAAGAAAGTGGTTCTTATTGGGGAGCTGATTCATATGTCATTTATGGAAGTGGAGCAACTAAAATCAATTAGGAGGATTAATGATGATTAAGTTTATTAAAAAAAGATGGTATATCGTGACTGCATTAGCTTGCGTTATTGCATTAATAGCGGGATTTGCGATTAATAGGTTTGCATCAAACAGCGTTTTTGCAAGTGATGACTCACTTAGAACCAAGTGCGAGAAAGTATTTGGTAAAAAATCTTATACGTGTGACACTGATAATAATGTAGTAAGTGTAAGCATAAAAGATGCTGTGCCGGAATCAACAGAGACCAAGATATATACAGTGGATGATATTGCTGATTTAAATACAAGTATATTAGATGCTGAGCTTAAGAAGGTTGATGATACGAACAACACAGTTGTATTTGAAGGATACAAAAATGGGTATCCTACCGGAGCTATAGCCGGATATGTAATAGATGATGATAATAAGATAATTCAGGCTTATTACAGAGATGATAAAATAACTGATGTCGAAGAATCATCAATTATTACCGAGGGAAAAGCACTTGAACTTACTGTTGACGGAATTAAGGACAAATACGGTGTAGATGTAAGCGCAGATGCAAAAAATGATTACAGAATTTATTATAATCCGCAGATAGACAAACTTTGTTATGAAGTTAAAGGAATTGAGGGCGTTGTAAACGATATTGAAACAGTGTTTACCGGAATAATTTCCATAGATGGAGAACATGTGGAAATAGCATCTACTCTTGGTTATTAAGATAAATAAAAAAGGACGTATGAAAACGGATATGTATCCTCTTTGCTGGGAAACCAGCAGGAATGGTACTATCCGTTTTATAATGCCCCAAAAATCGCAAAAAAGTGTGAATAGGTGGATTTCAAATCAGCCGAGTTAGCGTACGCTGCATCTCGCTGTCGCCGACTAATCAGCCAATAATAAATGCTCCGGAAAATAAACTTTCCGGAGCCAATGTATCAAGCGGCGCCAAACCAGCTCGATTCCGCATACGCTGCATCTCGCTGTCGGCTGTCGCCGACTAAAAATGCAATAACAAAGGTTCCGGCAAGTAAACTTGCGGAACCGGTGTATCAAGCGGCGCCAAACCAGCTCGATTCCGCGTACGCTGCATCTCGCTGTCGGCTGTCGCCGACTAATCAGCCAATAATAAATGCTCCGGAAAATAAACTTTCCGGAGCATTATTATCGTCTGATTGATTTGGCTTGTAGCTTAGCCAAAGTATCTCTTTAACAGGCCTTCAAAGGCTTTGCCGTGGCGGGCTTCGTCTCTTGCCATTTCGTGAACTGTGTCATGGATTGCATCGAGATTAGCTGCTTTGGCACGTTTTGCAAGGTCTGTCTTGCCTGCTGTTGCGCCGTGCTCAGCTTCAACTCTGAGTTCGAGGTTCTTCTTTGTGCTGTCTGTTACAACTTCTCCGAGAAGTTCTGCAAACTTAGCTGCGTGTTCAGCCTCTTCAAAAGCAGCTTTCTCGTAGTACATTCCGATTTCCGGATATCCTTCTCTGTGGGCAACTCTTGCCATTGCAAGGTACATACCTACTTCTGAGCACTCTCCGTTAAAGTTAGCGCGGAGGTCTGCCATAATATCCTCTGAAACGCCCTGTGCAACACCAACAACATGTTCTGCTGCCCATGTTCTGTCGTCATCCTGCTTGATGAACTTGTCTGCCCCTACACCACATACAGGGCACTTCTCAGGAGCTGCCTCTCCTTCATAAACATAACCGCATACGCTGCATACAAATTTTGCCATAATATAAAATCTCCTTTAAAATATTTATTTTATTGAGTTGTAAACAAAATAGTAATGATTACTGTTTAATAATAGCAATGATTACTGTTTTTGTCAATAACTTTTTAAAATTATTTATTTACAGTTTGCGCATTTTCCGTAAAAAAATGTAGCATGACCTGTAATTATGCCGTCAAACCCGGTGCCGGCTTTTTCAAGAATGTCATCCGGAACAGGGTAATCCAGGTCAATTACCGCTCCGCATGATTCACATATAAAATGATTGTGCGGCCTGACATTGCCATCAAAATGATCAAAACCGTCCTTTCCCGGAAGCTTAATTGCTTCGCCGAGGTCAACAAGAAGGGAAAGATTTCGGTAAACCGTTCCCAGACTGATGTTGGGGAAATGTTCTCTCAGGTTATTGTAAACCGTCTCGGCTGTGGGGTGATCCTTGCGCGACATAAGAAATTCACGCACGGCTTCACGCTGCCTGCTGTATTTCATAGCTGTTGATGCCATATTGTTCTCCTTGATATTAGTAATCATTATCAATATACATTCAATTGATTTATGTGTCAAGTGAGAGTATAATAATTTTTATGAAAAATATATGGAAAATTATAATGGCAGCGGCGGTATTCATATCAATATGCGGATGCAGCCGGGTAACTCCGTCTTCAACTAAATATATTGCGCAGGGATATGCACTTAATACATATGTGAAAGTCACGCTTTATGGCAGCGGAAGTGATGAAATCGCCGGCAGGGCAGTGGATATGTGCTCGGAATATGAGCGGATTTTTTCCCGCACGGACGAGGATTCCATGTTATACAGGCTTAATAATGTGGGAAGCCTTACGCGTAAAGAGGCAGCTGATGATAAAGGATTTGATGAACTGACCGCACTTGTGCGCTCCGGAATTGAATACGGAAAGCTTACTGATGGAGCACTTGATATAACAATAGAACCGGTTTCTTCATTGTGGAAATTCGGAACGGATGAAGCGGCATTGCCGGATGCCGGGCAGATAGCAGATGCATTGACCAAAGTGGATTATTCCAAAGTCGAGGTTACGGACGATACCATAGAACTTAACGGATGCAGGCTGGATCTGGGTGCTACCGCCAAGGGATATATTGCAGGGAAAATATGCGATTATCTTAAGAAAGAAGGCGTAACAGGAGCGATAGTGGACCTGGGCGGCAATATATCATGTATCGGGACGAAGACGGACGGCACAGGATTTACGGTAGGAATCAAGAAACCGTTTGATGAAGAAGGACAGATGTCGCTCGCGCTGGACCTGAGTGATATGAATATAGTTACATCCGGCGTGTATGAGCGGTATTTTTATGATAATGATATATTATATCACCATATATTAAACCCGGCGACCGGATATCCGTGTGAGAATGGTCTGCTTTCAGTGACCGTGATTTCTGCGGATGCCGCACAATGCGATGCGTTGTCAACAGGGTGTTTTGTCCTTGGAATGGATAAGGCAAAAGACCTCGTAGAAGGACTTGATGGCGTATATGCGGTTTTTATAGATGATAACTATGATGTGTATTACACAAAAGGGACAGAACGCTTTATAAAGGAGTAGTGAAATGGAAGATAATATTAAAGAACAGATACTGACATGTCTTGATATGGCGGATGAAATTGAACGAAGCGGCGTTATTAAAGACAGGATTAACACTGGTTTCAGGGAGAATCTGCGATATGAAATGCTCAAATTTCTGGCATATCTGTCCACGGCTGACGGGATTTTTACGCAGACAGAGGCTGATTTTGTGAAGGAAGCAACGGGATTTGACGCTACGGAAGGAATGTTGAAAGCGATAATAGGCAGCGAACATCTTATGGAAGCGGAATACCTTGAGAAGCCGCCTTTTGCCCTCAAATGCTGTGTGCTTGCCGATGCCGGAGAGCGCACGAAGGAACATAAAAGATGTGCGGTTACTTATATAAATACTTTCCGTAATATGGGTCAGTCATATATCGCATGCAATGATGTTACTTCCGATGAAGAGATAAGAAGGCTTACGGCATATGTCGGAATGATGGAAAAATTCGCCAGAGAATACGGACTTCTTGCACCGAAGGGAAGCATTAAGGAAACTGAAGTTAAGAAAAAAACCGTTGACGAAGCCCTTGAAGAATTAAACAGTCTTACGGGGCTGGATGCGGTCAAGCAGGACGTCAACAGCCTTGTAAACCTTATGCAGGTGCAGAAAATACGTGAGGAACGCGGAATGAAACAGCCGTCTGTTTCCAAACATCTTGTTTTTGCGGGTAATCCGGGAACCGGTAAAACAACGGTTGCAAGGCTTCTTGCCGGTATATATTATTCACTGGGAGTTCTTTCAAAAGGGCATCTTGTTGAAGTAGACCGGTCAGGGCTGGTAAGCGGATATATAGGCCAGACGGCGACTAAGGTTATGGATGCGGTTAACTCAGCGATGGGTGGTATCCTTTTTATAGATGAGGCATATACACTTACAGCCGGTAAGAAGGAGGGCGATTTCGGACAGGAAGCGGTGGACACGCTCCTCAAGGCAATGGAAGATAACAGGGACAATCTGGTGGTTATCGTTGCAGGGTATACGGATTTGATGGAAGAGTTTCTCGATTCCAATCCGGGACTGCGTTCCAGATTCAACAAATATATACTTTTTGAGGATTATACGCCGAAACAGCTGCTTGATATTACCAAAAGCATGGCTGCGAAGCAGGATTATGTGCTGTCGGAAGAGGCTAAGTTAAAGACACTTAATTATTTTGAAACAAGGTGTGCAAATAAACCGGAGAATTTTGCAAATGCCAGGGAAGCGAGAAACTATCTTGAACATGCCATTGCAAAGCAGGCCGACCGGATTGTTGCCATGAAAAAGGATAATAAAGATATCGACAAAGATACACTTATGACTATTGAAGCAGAGGATTTAGAGGCGTAAGGCAGGGAATGCGTTTGGTTTGATTTTTTAGGCAATGTATGTTAATATTGTAGATAACCTAAATATTTGGAGGACTAATTTCAATGAAGAAAAGATTAATGGCAGCCGGACTTGTTGTACTTATGGCAGCGACAGCTTTTACCGGATGCAGTAAGGTTAAGAAAATCGACGATTCAACGGAGGCGACAACTGCTGAGGCTGAGACAATGGCACGTGTTGATGTTGACGTAGATATACCTGATTTCAGCAGCTATGTGACACTCGGTGATTATACCGGAATCGATATTGATGTGGACAGCGCCGAAGTTACAGACAAACAGTTAGAACAGGCTAAGCAGAATGTGATTAAGAACAAGACCACACAGGAACATGTTACGGACCGTAAGGTACAGGATAAGGATAAGATTCATCTTCAATATACAGGATATCTGGATGACAAGGCATTTAATGGTGGAAGCACCGGTACGGACGGAACCGATTATACTATCGGAGGCAATTACATTCCTACACTTAACGATCAGCTTATAGGACTTGAGTGTGGCAAGGAGTATTCACTCAATTGTAAATTCCCGGACAATTACGGCAAAGAGGAATTAAACGGCAAGGATGTAGTATTCAAAGTTACAGTAGATTATATTTACGGTGATGATATTGTGCCGGAATGGAATGATGATTTTATCAATACGATAACAGAAGGCAAATATACTACAACGGCAGATTACGAAGCGTATATGAAAGAATCTCTTAAGTCAAGCAATGAAAGCAAGCAGAACGAATCATACCGCGCAGCATTGTGGGCAAAGATTATTGATAATACCAAGATAAGTGAATATCCTCAGGATAAACATGATGAGGTATATAACCAGTTTTATGAATATATGGTAAACAGCTATAAGAGCATGGCTTCAAAGTATTCTATGAAGTATGAAGACGTACTTAAGGCATATGGTATCACGGAAGATGATATTAAGAAAACTTGTGAAGAACAGGCGAAGTCACAGCTTGAATATTGTATGGTAGCATATGAGATAGCATCAAAGGAGAACATTGAACTTTCTGATGATGAGTATAACGAGATGGCTGAGAAATACGCTAAGTATACGGGATACAGCTCAATTGCTGATATGCAGGAGGCGATGTCACAGCAGTACCTTTATGACAGTTTCCTCATAAGCAAGGTAAGTGATTATCTCAGTGACAAGAACAATATGGTAGTTAAGGATGCTACCGAGGCTACAACAGCAGCAGAATAACCTGAACAAGGGGGCGATGGGTTGGATACAATCAGAGAAGAATTAGAAATTTACAGAACAGTTGCATCCATGACAGGAGCGATTTTGTACAGATACGAAATCGCTTCTGACAGCATGGAATTTATTTTTGGTCGTGCCGAAGCGTTAAGATATGGCTCGACCATTAATAATTATGTTCAGATGTTGTATAGACAGAGAGATACCGGCACGGGGAGCGAAATCAACGTGGATGACCTTATACAGGGACTTAAGAACCCGGAGAAGGGATATTTTGAGTGTAAGGCGAGACTGAGTAATTTCGCTGGCTTTGCCAAGTGGTATGATGTAATAGGGAAGACAACATTTGATGACAATAATGAGCCGCAATACATAATCGGCAGAATATCCGAGGTGGCTGATGCCGGGTACGGCGTACAGACCGATAATACGGACAGTGAGGATTATGATGAGTTTACGGGACTTCTGGGTAAGGCCGGAATTATACGCAGACTTAATGAAATGTGTATGTCCGGAAGCGGAGCGGAAGCGGCATTTGCGGAATTTAAGGTAGAAGGCATAGAGGCACATATCAGTGGCGACAGCATGACAATCAGTATCGCAGAATGTTTCAAACGCATATTCCCTTATAATGCATATGTCGGTTGTGCATCGCAGAACGAATTTTATGTAATATATAATGGCGACAGGATTAATAATGAACTGGCTATTGCATTTGCGAGACTCAAATCCGAAATACAGGGAATCATAGGAACGGCGGGATATGCGCCGGAACTTGATTGCGGTGTATATATAGGAAATTTCCAAAAAGGCCAGGAATTTGACATAATGGAAAAGGCACATATGTCATTGCTGAAGGCCAAATACCACCATCCGGGAACACTTGTTGTGTACTCCGATGAGATAGAAATGGAATTTGATGAATCTAAGAGAAAGCTGGAAGATGTTGAATTTGACCATAATCTGGTTGAGAGTGCATTAAATATTATGTCCGGAAGCGGAGAAATAGGCGAAGCAATCAGCCTGATTTTTACCCAGATAGGCGAAAAATACGGTATCGACAGGATAGCGGTGCATGAACTTGATGCCAAGAATAAGAGTGTTAAAGTAACATACAGCTGGGTTTCACCGAAATACCCGGATGTGGAATGCAGAATCCATAATGTTCATCTTGTCGGATATGATGACCTTGAGAAAATATATGAACAGCGCAAGATTATTATAGTTTCAGATACCAAGAACCTTGAGACTCATAAATTCTTTGCCAAGATACAGGCGACGGGACTTAAGTCATATGTGCAATGTGTTTTTACGGGAAAACACCATAGCAGCGGTTGCATAAGTTTTGAGTGTTTTAGCAGCAGACATAACTGGAACGACACGGAGATTAAGACATTTAAGCTTATTTCCCAGCTCGTGTCTTCATTTTTGCTCAATATAAGGGAATACGAGGAAATCCTTCTCGAACGTGACAGCAATGAAGGCCGGGATGCGCTTACGGGACTTTTGAAACAAGAAGTTTTTATTAAGGAAGCGGTCAAATATATCGAATGTTGTAAAGATGAGAAGCTTGCTGTGGTATATACAGGCATGAAGAATTTTATGTCAGTTAACTCAAGATTCGGATATGCCACCGGCGATAATGTCCTGAAGGAATACACGAAGGTACTAAAGGAAGATGAACGTTTCATAATGGGATGCAGGGTTAATGCCGACAATGTAATAATACTTGCAAAAATATTTGACAGACGCGGCAACAGACTTTCGGCAGCACTTGTCAACAGGTTAAATGACGTTTTCGCAGACGGATGCGAGCAGTTATGCCCGGGATTGGATGTATCGATAACGGCCGGAATGGCAATCATTGATGATGTGCCAGAGCCGTTAGAACATTACATTGATAAGGCATTATCGGCAAGGGGAAGAGCTGTCAACGGTGGCCTTGACGGAGTTATCGCGGATTAACGGCTTGACGTACGCCGCAGAATATAATATTATGATAGGGTTCCGTCAGGAAAGGACGGAAAAGTGTTGCATCCCGAGTTATGCGGGAGCGATAACGGAAAGGAATAAAATGAATATCAACAAGAAAACTATCAGCATGGTTATAGTCGCTGCACTCGCGGCATTGCTCATTATCATGACAGTGACCCCAATCGGCTATATACCAATCGGACCACTTGCAATAACCGTTAACATGATACCGGTTGCAATCGGGGCAGTAATACTCGGACCTGCGGGAGGAGCAGCTTTAGGATTGGTATTTGGTCTTACTGCATTTGCTAATGCGGCAGGAGTACTTGGACCATCAAGCCTTGTAGGAACAGCTCTCTTCGGTGTTAATCCGTTCCTTACGGCTGTTGTATGTATCGTACCGAGAGTCCTTGAGGGAATCCTTGCGGGACTTATCTGTAAGGCATTGAACCACACACCGGTTCCGAAAGCTGCTAATTATGCCATTACCGGTTTTGCAACAGCATTTTTAAACACGCTGTTATTTATGGGAACGCTGATTATCTGCTTTGCACCGACCCTCAGAGCTAACGGATGGTGGGCAGAGGGACAGAATGTATTCGCATTTGTTGCATTTTTTGTAGGAGTCAATGCTTTATTGGAATTCGCTTTTTCAACGGTAATTACTTCGGTAGTCGGATTCGGACTTTATAAGGCAGGACTTGTAATGGTTAATGTCAGGAAAAAGACTGCATAAGACAGATAAACTGTCTGAGGAGACGAAATGCTGCTTGCAATAGATATGGGAAATACCAACATAGTAATCAGCTGCATAGATGGCAGAAACATTGCTTTTGTTGAAAGAATAAGTACAGATATATCAAGAACGGAACTTGAATATGCCATAAGTTTTAAGATGGTATTCGAGCTTCACGGGATTGGCCCGGATTCAATTGACGGAGCAATCCTTTCATCTGTCGTGCCGCCGCTTACGAATGTAATAAGCCATGCAGTCGAGAAAATTACCGGGAATAAGCCGATGATCGTCGGCCCCGGCATTAAAACAGGACTTAATATTCATATGGATGACCCGGGAAGCGTCGGATCTGATTTGATAGTGGGCGCAGTTGCGGCAATAGAACGTTACGGTGCGCCTGTTACCATAATAGATCTGGGCACTGCTACTACAATAGCGGTTATAGACCGCAAAGGAAGTTACGCCGGAGGGATTATTATCCCGGGAGTGCGGGCATCGCTTGAAGCACTGGCGTCATCAACGTCGCAGCTGCCTAAGATTGGCTTGGACATACCGAAACATGTTATTGGTAAGAATACCGTTGACAGCATGAAGAGCGGAATTGTTCTCGGAAATGCGGCTATGATAGACGGTATGATTGACAGAATACATGAAGAACTGGGATATGAGACGAATGTGGTCGCTGCAGGCGGAACAGCAAGATTGATAATTCCTGCGTGCAAACACAGAATTCTTATCGATGATGAACTGCTTCTGCACGGATTAGGCATTGTTTACCATAAGAATCATTGAAAAATGGGATAAAAATAGCTAAATATGCCAAATATCCTTGACAAATCGGCATAAAACCATTATAAATAGTTTGTGGGTAATACGGACGGAGTATAATCGACATTATCGGATCTGTTTTACACGAATTATAATTTTGGTATTAGGAGGAATTAATACATGAACAAGACAGAATTAGTTGCAGCAATTGCAGAGAAAACAGAACTTTCTAAGAAAGATGCAGAGAAGGCTCTTAAGGCTTTCACAGATGTAGTAGCAGAGGAGTTAAAGAAAGGTGAGAAGATCCAGTTAGTTGGATTCGGTACTTTTGAAGTAGCTGAGAGACCTGCAAGAACAGGACGTAATCCAATGACAGGAAAGACTATCGAAATTGCAGCATCTAAGTCTCCTAAATTCAAAGCTGGTAAGGCATTAAAGGACAGCCTTAACTAATCAGAATATTAGAGATTATTAATGATTAACGCCTCAATATCTATTGGGGCGTTTTTGTGATTATATATTAAAGGAGTTTATGATGAGACTTGATAAATATCTTAAAGTATCCAGGCTTATAAAGAGACGTACAGTTGCCAATGAGGCATGTGATGCCGGAAGAGTGCAGATTAACGGAAAGACTGCCAAAGCATCTGTCGACGTTAAAGTAGGTGATGTCATAGAGATTCAGTTCGGTACTAAGAATGTTAAAGTTGAAGTTACGGATATAGTTGAGACGACCAAGAAGGACGAAGCCAAAGACCTCTTCAGATACATTTAAGTCATAAGCACTGCGCCGCGCGCATATATTATACTAAATATGCCGAAAGGAATGACGCAGCTATGGATGATAAGAATCCTGCCGGAAACCACAGGGCAGCTTTTTCGGACAGAAGAAACGGATGTGTTACCGGAGTTAAAGATGTGATTTCATTTGACTTAAAGACAATTGTTCTTGAGACGGTCTGCGGAATGATGGTAATCAAAGGACATGACCTGCATGTGAACAGGCTTTCGGTCGATAAGGGCGAGCTTGATATATCGGGTACAATAGATGGGATTAATTATTCCGATGTGAATTCATATGCCAAGAAAAGCGAATCGTTATTATCCAGACTGTTTAAATAATTGGCGGAATTTATAGTTGAGGAATTATATGTTTTTCTGGTAATGATTGCAATAGGCGCTGCCATGTCGGCAACTTATGATGTGCTGCGGATAATAAGGCGTGCGGTAAGACACAGTGTGGCTGTTACGTCATGCGAAGATGTCCTGTACTGGATCATATGGGCATTTTCGGCATACCGGATATTCCTGTTTATTAACGATGGCTGTTTCCGGGTCTATATGATTGCCGGCATACTGATTGGTGCGTTGGCTTATCATATGATTGCCGGCCGCTTTATTGTTCCTTTCATGGGCGGAATAATAAGGAAAATTAAGGAAATTGTCATAAAAGTATTGAAAAACATAATAGAATCGTATAAAATGAGACTAATATCTAAAAAGAGCGAAACCAATGGAATCAGGGGTGGTCACATTGAGAAGAAACAGAGCAGACCGGAGAAATAAGCCGTCTAATAAATTAGTCGGTCTCGCAGTGGTCGTTATCGTAATAGCACTCGTTCTCTTTTTTAATTCACGGAGCAAAGAAATACAGGCCCGTAATGCAGAGGACGCAGCCAGAATAGAAGAACTTGAGAGCAATATAGAGGCAGAAAGCAGACGTGCCGAAGATCTTGAAGAGTACAGCAAGTACGTCAACACGAAGCAGTTTGTGGAAGAGGCAGCCAGGGATAAGCTCGGGTTAGTATATCCTGATGAGAAAGTATTGAAGGATCAGGATAAGTAATTTCTGTATGATATATCGGGAACCGGAATATACCGGTTCCTTTTTTAATTGCCAGGATTGTGATATATATGTCGAAAAAAAATTGACACATCCACCATGGTTTGACAAATTTTGCACATTAATCAAATTATAATGAGATACTGCTTATACCGGAAAACGAAAGGGGCTGGGAGGATGGAGCATATAACATATTCACAAATGCGCATACTTGAGACAGCGCAGAGTTTCAGACAGCTTAATAATATATACGGAGAAGCCGGAAATGCAGATGATGTGGTCGGAACACAGCTGGCGGAGACGGCGAGGCTTCTTGAAGAAGCGGCCGGGGTAGGAATGCGTGCATACACGGCAGATTCCCGGACGGACAGGATTATAAGAAAATCACTGGCAGAAATCGGAGTGCGCATAGAATCGGTTATGCTATATGAGATGGAGGACGGAAAAGAAGTGCTGTCTGTCATGGCGCGCAGCAGGCATAACAGAAGCATACATGCCGGAGAGATAACAGCATGCATGTCCAGGGCATTGGGGCGCAGCCTTGTCCTTTCGAGGGGAAGCCATAGGGTTATAACGGGACAGACCGGCGAATTTGTTTTTGAAGAAGCACCGCATTACCATACGCTTTTCGGGGCGGCATCACACAGCAAGAATGCAGGGGTGGTGTCCGGAGACAGTTACACATATATGAGTGATCTATCCGGAAATACATATATGGCCCTTGCGGACGGGATGGGAACAGGTACGCTTGCCAATGCTGCCAGCAGCAGTGTTATGGAACTTTTTGAGCAATTTGCCCAGACCGGGTTTGGAGATGTAAACGCGGTACGCCTTATTAATCTTGCTTTTGCTTCCCATGGGGACGATACTCCGGTCACTATAGACTGCGTCAGAGCCAATCTTGTAAGCGGCGTATGCCGTCTGGTTAAGATGGGAGCGGCATCGACCTTTATAAAGAACACGGACGGAGTACGCATAATCAAACCTTCTTCCCTTCCGGCGGGCGTGCTTGAAGATGCCAGACCGGATGTGAGCGAATTTAATCTGGGCGAATGGCAATACATATATATGTTCAGTGACGGCGTAGCTGATGCACTTCCGTTCTATGACAAAGAAGGACGGCTGGCCGGGATGATAGATGCGATTCCATGCGGCAATCCTCAGATTATGGCGGACAGCCTTATGGAAGATGTTATGTTTTATCTTGACGGAAATTGCAAGGATGATATGACAATACTTGTGATGGGCGTGTGGAAAAGTAAAGCTTGACTTATTTTGTAAAAGTGGATTAAACTTAAAGATATTATTAAAATGGCGGGCATAATTTCAGGATATGTATGATAAAATAGTCAGATATATAGCTAAAAACAGAATGTTTGATGGGAAGAGCGGTGTGGTTGCAGGTTTGTCGGGAGGTGCCGATTCGGTCTGTCTTTTTCTGGTGCTGCGAAGATATTGTTTGGAGCATGGAATTGCTCTTGAAGCGGTGCATGTACATCATGGTATCAGGGGTGAAGAAGCTGACCGTGATATGAATTACTGTAAGGAACTATGCAAGGAGTATAACGTCCCGGTGGCTGTGTATGAATATGACGTTCCCGGATATGCGGCCCGACGCGGAATCGGAAGTGAAGAAGCGGGAAGAATATTAAGATATCAGGCTTTTGAACAGGAAAGACTTAAGATGGGTGCGGATGCTGTTATTGCGGTGGCGCACCATATGAACGACCTTGCCGAGACGGTTCTGTTTAACATATGCCGCGGCAGCGGGATTAAGGGAGTGGGCGGAATACTGCCTGTGCGTGGGAACATTATAAGACCATTGCTGTGCTGTGAAAGGAACGAAATAGAGAAATTTCTGCTGGACAATAATATCAGATATTGCACTGACAGCACTAACAGCGGAACGGATTATACACGCAACAGAATAAGAAATGAAGTCATACCATATCTGCAGCGGAATATTAATCCGCAGACGGTTGCCAACATTGCGGCGCTTGCGGAAAATGCTGCATCTGCGGAAGAATATCTTGCAAAACAGACAGCAGAATATATGGCCGGCATGGTGATGGATTGTGATGGGGGCTGCCTGATAAGGTCTGCCGGGGAAACAGATGAATATATGCTTGGACGCATAATAAGAAATGTAATAGGAAAACTGCTCGGCTCACTCAAGGATATCGGAGAAACCCATGTGAACGGTGTAATAGACCTTCAAAGAGGCAGGAGCGGAAGACGATTTGATATTTCAAAGGGATTATATGCTGTTAAAAATACCGATGGCATATATATCGGGTTTGATGATGCCGGCAGTTTTGGAACAGGAAACGAACCGGTTTATGTTGAACCGCCGTGCAAGGGTATAACATATAACGGACTGACTTTTGATTTTGATATCGCACCGGTCGATAAAATACAAAAAATATCAAATGAACTGTATACGAAATGCTTCGATTATGATAAAATAAAGATTGGCTTGTGCCTCAGAGGAAGAATGCCCGGCGACAGACTGGTTATTGATGATGCCGGACATCATAAAAGCCTGAAACAATATTTTATAGATGCCGGAATTCCGGCAAGGAAGAGAAGCAGCATCTGCCTGCTGGCTGACAAAAATGACATAGTCTGGGTTGTCGGCGGACGGATAAGCGCAGAATATAAGATTACGAAAGATACGGTTAATGTACTGACGGTAAGATGTGGAGGAACTGAACATGCAGAGAATTGAAGTACTGTTTACGGAAGAAGAAGTAAATAGGAGAATAGCACAGATAGGTGCACAGATAAGTAAAGACTATGAAGGAAAGAGCATTCATATGATATGTGTCCTTAAAGGTGGAGCACCATTCATGTGTGAACTTGCCAAGAGAATAACATGCGATGTATCGCTTGATTTTATGTCCGTGTCAAGCTACGGCGGTGATACCAAGTCAAGCGGAATAGTTAAGATAGTTAAAGACCTTGATGAGCCGCTTGAAGGTAAGGACGTACTTATCGTAGAAGATATTATTGATTCAGGCAGGACATTAAGCCACCTTCTCGAAATATTCAGAAAGAGAAATCCTAAGAGCATAAAATTATGCACACTTCTTGACAAGCCGGACAGACGTGTTGTTGATGATGTAAATGTTGATTATGTCGGATTTCAGATACCGGACGAGTTCGTTGTAGGATACGGACTTGACTATGACCAGAAATACAGAAATCTTCCATACATTGGTGTGGTTAAATTTGACTAGGGAGGATAAGCAGACGTGGAAACCAGAAAATCACGAGGCGGCGGATTTATATTCTATATAATTCTTATAGCAATCATATTTGTAGTAGTTTTTGCCATAAGGCAGAACGGCAGAAATGCTGTTAATTATACCTATGAAGGTTTTATAAATGACCTTGCGGACGGTAAAGTCAAGGATGTCACGATAAGCCAGAACCAGGAGATTCCAACAGGAAAGATAACGGTAAAGCTCTCTGATGACAGTAAGAAAAATGCATATGTTAACGATGTCGAAGCGGTTGAGACAGCTATTATAACATACAACAAAACTGCCAAAGACGACGCGGTTGTAACTTATAAACAGGGTGATGTACAGCGCGACAGTGTATTTCTTACGACAATACTGCCGTTTATAATCGTTGCGGCGGTTATCATATTCATATTTGTATTTATGAACAGACAGGCAGCGGCCGGCGGAGGCAGTAATGCCAAAATGATGAATTTCGGCAAGAGCCGCGCCAAAATGATGGATCCGAAAGCAGCCAAAGTTACATTCAAACAGGTTGCCGGATTGAGCGAAGAAAAGGAAGAACTTGAAGAGATAGTTGACTTCCTTAAGAATCCTAAAAAATATACCGATCTTGGTGCCAGAATTCCTAAGGGCGTAATCCTTGTAGGCCCTCCGGGAACAGGTAAGACACTTCTTGCGAAGGCAGTTGCAGGCGAAGCCGGCGTGCCGTTTTTCAGCATTTCCGGTTCTGATTTCGTGGAAATGTTTGTCGGTGTCGGTGCGTCCAGAGTAAGAGATTTGTTTGAAGAAGCAAAGAAGAACTCACCTTGTATAGTATTTATTGATGAAATTGATGCGGTTGCAAGGCGCAGAGGAACCGGAATGGGCGGCGGACATGATGAGAGAGAGCAGACACTTAACCAGATGCTCGTCGAGATGGACGGATTTGGCGTGAATGCCGGCATAATCGTAATGGCGGCTACCAACAGAGTTGATATCCTTGACCCTGCTATCTTAAGACCGGGCCGTTTTGACCGTAAGGTCGTTGTCGGAAGACCTGATGTTAAGGGAAGAGAAGAAATTCTTAACGTACATGTCAAAGGCAAACCGATTGGCGATGATGTTGACCTTAAGACGATTGCACAGACCACTGCCGGATTCACCGGTGCAGATCTTGAAAACCTCATGAATGAAGCTGCGATACTTGCAGCCAAGAAAAATGAGGCATATATTACACAGGCTGATATTGACAAGTCGTTTGTCAAAGTCGGAATCGGCGCAGAGAAGAAAAGTAAAGTCATTTCCGACAAGGAAAAGAAAATTACGGCCTACCATGAAGCCGGACATGCGATACTTTTCCATGTTCTGCCGGATGTGGGACCTGTCCATACAATATCGATCATTCCTACCGGCACAGGCGCTGCAGGATATACAATGCCGCTTCCGGAGAAAGATGAAATGTTCAATACCAAGGGTAAAATGCTGCAGGAAATTGTTGTCGGACTTGGCGGCCGTGTTGCCGAGGAACTTATATTTGATGATGTGACAACGGGCGCATCACAGGATATCAAGCAGGCTACAGCTCTTGCAAGAGCGATGGTGACCAAATACGGATTTTCGGATAAAGTCGGACTTGTAAATTACGGAAGCGATGAAGATGAGGTGTTCATCGGACGCGATCTTGCACATACACGTTCATACGGCGAAAATGTTGCAACCGTTATTGATGAAGAAGTCAAGGGCATAATAGATGAGTGCTATGCCAAGGCCAGAAAAATTATCAATGACAACAGGGATGTCCTTGATGCCTGTGCGAAACTTCTTCTTGACAAAGAAAAAGTTACAAGAGAAGAGTTTGAAGCTCTTTTTGATAAGCCGGAGATATTAACCTAGTGTACAAAATGCACAAAAACAAATTTTAAATTTGTGCAAGTTTGTGCACACTTATATGGGGCCTATTGCTATACTTACACTGTAACCCCCCAATACATTATATATAGTTTTACTACACCCCATAAGAAACGAAATACCTTCTCCAAAGAGGACAGCCGTCGGAAGCTGTCCTCTTTACTTTATATAGAAAAGCAGGAGGAAGTCCTGCTTGCAAGAAATGCTGTCAGGCGGTATAATAGTATAAATTGGTGTTTTATGGAGCTGGATAGGAATAATGGAAATCAGAAAGAATTTTGACGACATGCCGTCGTTTGAGAAAAACTGGATATACTTGTCTAATATGAGACCGGTCCTTAATTCAAGGGGACTTTTTCATGATACGACAGAGCAATTTGTTACACCGTGCGAGCCGGATAAGAATTCGGATATTGAATTAAGGTTCCGCACGCTTAAGTATAATGTGGAAACGGTTAATGTTGTTGTTAACGGTTCGCTCTGCCATATGGAGAAGACACATTGCGATAACAGATTCGATTATTATACAGCGACCGTTCATATCGGAGAAGAACCGGTTAATTATTATTTCGAGGTACGTTCCGGTAAGACGACGGTATTTTATACACAGCTGGGAGCACATACAGATCTGAACCAGTATTATAACTTTGTGATATATCCGGGATTCAAGACACCTGAATGGATGAGAGGAGCCGTTATATATCAGATATACACGGATAGATTTTTTAACGGTGATACATCCAATGATGTTGTTGACCGTGAATATTCTTATATCGGAGATTATGCGGGTCATGTAACCAATTGGAATAAATATCCTGCAACGATGGGTGTCAGGGAATTTTACGGCGGAGATCTTGAAGGCGTTATGCAGAAACTTGATTATCTTGCCGGACTTGGAATACAGTGTATATATTTTAACCCACTTTTTGTATCACCGTCCAATCACAAATACGATATTCAGGATTACGACCATATAGATCCGCATTTCGGAAGGATTGTTGATGACGGAGGCGAAGCACTGCCTGAAGGTGTATATGATAATGTGCAGGCATCACGGTATATTAAGAGAGTGACCAGCCTTGCCAACCTTGAAGCCAGCAACCGGCTTTTCGCACAGCTCGTGGATGAGGCACACAAACGCGGGATAAGAGTAATCATAGACGGAGTGTTTAACCATTGCGGTTCATTCAATAAGTGGCTTGACAGGGAACGCATTTATGAAGGAAGCTCGGACTTTGAGAAGGGCGCATATGTGTCAGCTGACAGCCCGTACAGGGATTTCTTCCAGTTTAACGATCCGAACAGATGGCCATATAATAATACTTACAACGGATGGTGGGGACATGACACCCTCCCTAAACTTAATTACGAAGGCTCAGAGAAGCTTGAACAATATATTCTCGATATAGGACGTAAATGGGTATCCCCGCCGTATAATGTGGACGGATGGAGACTTGATGTGGCAGCGGATTTGGGATTCAGCGAGGAATATAATCATCGCTTCTGGAAAAAATTCAGAAACGCGGTTAAGGAAGCCAATCCGGATGCGGTAATTCTTGCCGAACATTACGGCGATTGTAATTCCTGGCTTCACGGTGACGAGTGGGATACGATCATGAATTATGATGCATTTATGGAACCGATAACATGGTTTCTCACGGGAATGGAGAAACACAGTGATTCATACGATGGCAATAAGGTCGGCAATCCGTCATATTTTTTTGATGCGGCCAGACATAATATGTCCAGAATGGGTGGCTCTCCGGTGAGAATTTCCATGAATGAACTCTCCAATCATGATCATTCGAGATTCCTTACGAGGACCAACAGGACTGTCGGACGAACGGAATCGAGAGGACCGAAGGCTGCCGAAGAGAATGTTAATAAGGCAGTATTTATGGAGGCTGTAATCGTACAGATGTCATGGCCCGGAGCACCTACGGTATATTACGGAGATGAAGCGGGCGTGTGCGGATGGACAGATCCGGACAACAGACGTACTTATCCGTGGGGCAATGAAGATATGCAGCTTGTTGATTTCCATAGGGATGTCATCAGGATTCACAGGAACAGTAAAGCCCTTATGACAGGTTCATATAAGAAACTTTACGGAGATTATAATATAATATCATACGGAAGATTTACTGCCGACAGTAAGGCTGTCACAATTATTAATAATAATGACAGTGAACGTGCTGTTGTTATAGATGTATGGGAATGCGGGCTCAATGACGGAGATATCATGAAAGCAGCAATTGTCAGTGACAACAGCGGATACAGAACAGATGCCGGCGAATATGAAGTAGTATCCGGAAAGATAAAGGTGACACTCAATGCTTTATCGGGAATGATACTTATTAAATAATACATGCTCATACGGGTGATATATGGAACAGATAAAGGAATTAACCAAGCGTCTGATAGCCAACAGTTTCAAGGAACTGATGCTGCAGATACCGTTTGAAAAAATCACAATAAAGATGATAACTGATCACGCCAGCGTAATCAGGCCTACTTTCTATAATCATTTTCATGATAAATACGAGCTTGTGGAATGGATCGTAAATGATGAAATTATAGACCCGGCGCGTGAGATGTTTGAGCTTGGCAACATTCCTGACGGACTTAAACATCTCTTTGAAGGATTTTGCAATGACAGGGAATATTACAGAAGAACTTTTGATATTGTCGGACAAAACGGCTTTGGCGAGACACTTATTGACTGCCTTTCCAGAATGTTTGAAGAGATTCTGGGGATGTATCCCGTACCTCCCGGCGAACCCGACTGCGTACCGCTGCTTGCCAGGTATTATGCCGGAGGACTCATGATGGTAATACGTTATCTGGTATTTGACGCACCGGATATGACTGCGGAAGAGATAATGAACCAGTATCATTACATGATTGAGCACAGCCTATATCAACTTATCAAAAAAGATAACTAAAACTACAAATTGGCCGAAATGTAGTCGCAAAATACAAGACTTCAAAAATGTATATGGATTTTTGAAGTCTTTTTTTATACACTTTTATAGTAAAATCTGAAAGGTAAAGGATTGTAATGGAAATCGTAATGATAGTGCTCATAGGACTTGGCTTGGCGTTTGATGTGTTTGCTATAGCGGTATCACAAGGTTCCGTACTCGGAAACGTTAAGGCGCGGGGAATCGTTCTTATGTGCCTTATGGTATGCGTGTGGCAGGTGGTCGCGCTTACAATTGGATATCTTCTGGCAGGACTTGTGCATGTGAGCGCATTGCCCGATGAAGTACGTATGGTATGGGGTATTCTGGCAGCTCTTATTTTAATAACACTGGGAGCGGTGAAACTGCTTTTTATATACCAGAAGAAAGCTATACCTGAGGTTCTCTCGGATATTGATTTTAAGAAGACCTGCGGAATAGCATCGTCGACAAGCATATACACGTTGTTTGCCGGATTTGCATGTGGGCTTACACTGCTTAACGGTGTGTATATGGGGATAATGATATGTGTGACAACAATAGCCATAGTTATAATCGGCGTATATGTCGGTTACCGCAATGGTGAACTTGATAAGAGAATATACTGGACCGGCGGGATTTTCCTTATAATAGCCGGAGCGCTCACTCTGATGGAGACTATGGGTGTCTTTATTAATGGATAGAAGGATGGAAGAATGCTTAATTTATTGCAGAAGATAGGTGCCGGAATAGGACGCGGACTTATGACGGCATTCGTATGGCTGGCTTTCAGACCGAGAATCAGATATACAAATAAACAGAGGCATGACCGCAGATATGACGAGCCGGTAATCTTCGTGGGCAATCATACAAGTCATAATGACGGGCTGCTCACATCGGTTATTTTTGCGCAGGCAAAGGGATGCATAATGGTTGCCAAAGACTGGTATGAGAAACCGCAGTTTAACTGGTTCCTTAAGAATAACAGGTGTATTCCGATGGACCGCTACGGACTTGATACGGCGTGGTTAAGACATGCGAGAGAAGCACTTAAGTCAGGACAGTCGGTTATCATATATCCGGAGGGCCGTACGGGCAAGGCGGATGAACCGCGTGAATTTAAATCGGGATTTGTGATGCTTGCAATTATGTCGGGAGCCAGAATTGTTCCGTATGCCATTAATGGCAGGTATAAAATGTTTTTTGGCAGACGGCAGAGAGTGCTTATAGGCGAACCTACAGAAATTTCCGCTGAGGGAAAGGGACTTACCCCGAAATATCTTGAAAGCGAGAGCGAGAGGTTCAGACAGATAGTAATAGAACTTATGAATAAGACCAAAGGAGAAGAAAGATGATTTTTGACAAACTTATTGAAATTTTTCAGAATGTTATACCGGAGGTGGATTCAGGTGATATCCATAAGGACAGCCTCCTTGTTGAGGATTTGGGATTAAATTCACTTACGATGATGCTTCTTGCGGTATCGATTGAAGATGAATACGGAATTACATTTGATGATTCCGCCAGATTAGAGACTGTTAATGATGTAATTTCTTACATAGAAGACAAAACACAAAAATAAATTAAGCTTAGGGATAAGCTGTACCGGGTGAGGTGATATTATGGCAAAAACAGGACTTGTACTGGAGGGAGGAGCTTTCAGAGGGGTGTTTACATCCGGAGTGCTCGATGTACTCATGGAAAATGGAATTGAATACGACTATGTAATCGGAGTTTCCGCCGGCGCAGGCAATGGAATGGGATATATTACCGGACAGGTAGGAAGAACCCGCAATGTTATTAAACCGAAAGATCACAGCCAGAATTATTTTGGACTGAAACAGGTGTTAAAGCACGGCAAGTTCCTTAATCTCGATAAAATGTTTTTTGAATACCCTTATAAGCAGTATCCGTATGATTTCGATAAATTCCGCAAGTCGGATGTTGCGCTTGAAGTAGTTGTGTCCAATTGCGATACAGGCAAGGCTGAATATTATGATGAGCGTGAAGATATAGACAGGTTTCTTAACCTTGGTAAGGCATCATGCTCGGTTCCGCTTATGTGTGCACCGGTTAAGATAGGCAGATATCATTATCTTGACGGAAGCATCTGTGATTCAATACCGCTTGAGAGAGCGTTGGAGCAGGGCTGTGACAGGCTGGTTGTCGTAATGACAAAGAGTGTAAGCGAAACTCCGACCAATTACGGTAAAGCCAAGGCGGTTATGGCAATGAAATATAAACATAAATATCCGAATTTTTATAAGGCACTGCTTGAGCGCACCGATGTAT
>ERZ1034753.119-NODE-119-length-28454-cov-4.809641_pt1 | contig 28454 bp, 22 predicted proteins | sample MGYA00520702_ERZ1034753 | MGnify/ENA primary metagenome ERZ1034753 (study PRJEB33766, sample SAMN09781700) | gut metagenome | biome: gut microbiome | host: Homo sapiens | place: Madagascar | study: EMG produced TPA metagenomics assembly of the PRJNA485056 data set...
GAGAAAAGTAATGCGTCGGCCCTGCGACCGTTCCCCATGTTCACAACGGTCGGTGTGAGACGACTTGTTGCTGGGGTTTGCCCTACTTTGACTTGCTTTTCGCACAATATTCACAAGGTTTTCAGGCTGCTATTACCATAATATTGGTGAACAGATATTTTGGGTTTGGATGCGGGAGGATGGGGCGCGGAGGCCACCATCCTACTATACGCGGAGGCCACCATCCTACTTCTGTGGCCTTATTCGACGAAAAAAGCCTACACCAAAATGGCATAGGCTCTATGATATAAGTATAGTAGAACACGGTCTTGTGCCATGTTATGTTAAGCATACCTTTTCATAAGCACACTATTCAACATACACCTTACTTCATCTACTTCTCTTTCGGCATCTTCATCGTAAAGGCGAGGGCTGAGAGGAAGAGAAGGGCAAAGGATAAGGCGCACGTATATTGGGGCGTTAGTGAAGACAAAAACTCTACTCCCAATTTTGATTCGATTACCCTAAGCCACGGTATGATACAAGGCACTTCGGGCCATACTTGGGAAAACAGCAAACTTGGGAAAACAGCATAACGCGCTACTAAAAGAGCACGATTACTCTTGCATTTGTTAACAAGCCAAAAGAGCATGACGGCCACAGAAAGGGGAAAAAGCCACGAAGTGAGGGAGGCCATAAAATGCCACATATAGCCATCATCGCCAATATTTGCAGCGAAGATTAAAGCAAACACAAACTCCGCGACAAGCACCAACGCGCCCCGCTTGATGTTGGCATCCTTCCACCAACGTTTAAAGAGTTGCCATCCCGACATTCTGCCGCTATCAAGACCGAAGGCATAGATAGAAAGAAGGGCAAAGAGGAAGAAGAGGTGAAAATAGTTGACACCCGTATAGTCGGTTGTGCCATTGCGCTGTCCTACACTATAAATCCAAAACCAGCAAAGCGGCATATAATTGGAAGCGATGGGCACGATGGCATATCGAGCACAAAACAGCACCCATTGCTTTGCGCGGTATCGTTTCACCACCCAGCACAATGCCATAAGAAGAAGCAAGACGACGAGATATGCGTCAAGGCCTGCATAATAATAGGTTACGCAACTGTCAGGGTTAGGTGCGAACCCTCCTCCCGTGATAAAAATCATCTGAAAGAAATTAGCGTCAAAGCGATAATAATGTGCCTCAGCAACCGATTTTAGTCCAGGCCCCCAATAGATGTAAAAAAGACTATCTATTAAATACATCGACACGAAGATAACGACAAAGGCCGACAAGGCACGCTTGTAATTAAAGCCGAGGTTTTTACCGACAGGTTTTTCTTCCTTAGGCTGAGGGGCAGAAGGCTTTTCTTCCTTAGGCTGAGGAGCCATAGGTTTTTCCTTCTTAGCTTGAGTAACAGAAGGATTTTCCACCGTAGGCTGAGGAGCCTCAGGCTCGTGTGCAATGACAGTAGCCTCTTCGTCTACCATAGCCTGTATGGGCACAACAACACTTGGGGCAACCTTTTCGTCAAGCATAGCGATAAACGCCTCAACGGTTTGGGGTCTGCCTTTGCGTTTGGGCTGCATGGCCGCAGCGATAGCAGCCTTGGTGGAGGGCGATGCTGATAGGCGCGAGAGGTCGAGGTCGGCATCGAGCAGCGCTGTAGCGTTGGGTGGCGTTTGTCCCGACAGCAGTTTATACAGTGTAGCCCCCAGCGAATAGATGTCGGTGGTGGGCGAGAAGGTGCTCACGCCGCCAGGCTGATACTGTTCGAGGGGCGCAAAGCCATGACTGATGCCCACGGGTGTGGTGCTGGTTTGCGAGCCAGTTTCGTCGTAACGTTTCGACAAGCCAAAGTCGATGACCACAGCATTGCCGTTGCCATCAATAAGCACGTTTGAAGGTTTAATGTCGAGGTGGTTGATGTTGCGCGCATGAATATAGCTGAGGGCATCGGCTACCTGACGAATGTAGCCAAGGGCTGTAGCCTCGGCCAAGACGCCATCGCGCTGCACGAGGTCGGATAGCGACCCACCGCTGAGATAGTCCATCACATAATAGGCCGTGCCGTTCTCTTCAAAGATGTCGTGAATATGAATGATGTGCGGGTTGTTAAGGGCGGCAATGGTTTGCGCCTCCTTCACAAACTTGGCACGAAACCGAGCTACGGTGTCGACACTGCCCATTGATGGCACCGACACCTGCGAGGTCTGTTCATCGCGGTTGCACAGTTCCTTCATAAAAAACTCTTTGATGGTGACCTTACGGTTTAGCGCCACCTGAGAGGCCAGATACGTGATGCCGAAGCCACCTTGCCCCAGCACCCCTTCTATGCGATATTTGCCGTTTTGCAGCACGGTGTTGGTCTTCAGTGCGTTCATATTGTTTTTATTTCATGCCTTTGCCAGGCGCGTCGGCCGCATGGTTGTGTTTATTGAAACCCTCACGAAGCTTATCAACAGCGCTATGCTCGTGTGCCTCAGCAGCGGGTGCTGCCGAACTGGTGTGCGCACCATGTTCGGGAGCAGCCTCGGTTGCAGGCTTATGAGGAGCAGTTGCGGGCTTATTAGGAATATTTATTTTTCCAGGAGTATTGAGCTTGCTGGGGGTACCTGACGCTGCGCCCTCAGTAGCAGTTGCTGCCTGAGTGGGTGTAGCGGCCTCGGTAGGCTTGTTGGGGGCAACAGCTTCGGTAGCCGTAGCTCCTTCAGGCTTATTGGCAGGTGCAACAGTGGTGGTGCGACGCTTGTTTGTTTTCTTCTTTTTATCCTTTTGCTCAACGTTAGGTTTGTTGGGCTTAGCAGGTTCAGGCTTATTCTTTAGCAGCATGGGCACAATGAAATAGGCGGCTGCGGCCAGCAACGTAATGACAAGAGCCAAAACAAATTTCATCATACCCTTGGCCTTACGATTACTGTTTGCTGGTGTGGGGCATGGCGTGTTGGCCGGATTATTCGGCACCACAGGCTGTTCATCATCAATAGCATCGGCCGTAAACGTGGGGGATGAAGCAGCCGACTGAGCAGGAGCAGCCGACTGAGCAGGAGCTACAGATGGAGCTGGCGCCCCTTCGACCTCACCCTCAACATCAAGAATATGAATGATGAGGGCCGTGTGGTTGTCGCGGTTATCGATGGTGGCATTGGTAAGCACCTGCACCTTGTTTTCGTCGTCGCCATTCATGTCAGAGAAGTTGAAGCGTATGTTGGCATCCTCCATCTCTTCGAGCATACCGTCAGAGCAGAGATAGAAATAGTCGCCGGGCTTAATATCGGTAACATGATGAATGTCGGCCTTGGGCTGACGCTCCATGTGTGGCTGCATGGCACGGGTGATGATGTTCTTTTGTGGCGACACCTTGGCCTCTTCGGGCGTGAGCTCGCCTATCTTGACGAGGTCGTTCACCAGCGAGTGGTCTTCGGTCACGAACAATATCTGCGTGCTGTCGGCATCCTTACCAGGACGGATGTGGTACACCCTACTGTCGCCCATGTGTGCGATGGTGGCACCGCCCGCATGCAGTTTTAAGAATGTCATGGTGGTGCCCATCTTCTTTGAGGCGCCATTATCTTTCAGGTCGAGGGCATGGAAGGCATCGGCCACCGCCTTCAGCAACATATCGTCGGTAAACAACGCCTCGCTGTTAGGCACGCTGGCGTTTACACTCTTGCTCATGGCCTCGCACACAGTGGCGCTGGCCACCTCGCCAGCATCATGTCCGCCCATGCCATCGCACAGGATGAAGAGGCGGTCGGCATCGGTCTGCTTGCCATGCAAGGGGTATATGCTGTCTTCTTGGTGAGGGTTGCCTTGCGCATCTTTGCGCTGTCCAAACTCTTGTATGCTATATGCTTTTAATTTAAATTTCATCATTTTTTCGTTCTGCGTGTTTGTTATGATGTTTATGATAGGAGGGGTGCATTGTGGGGCGCGTTATGGAGTGCCGAAGCGTTCGCCGACGGTTAGAAGACGGTTTCGTCTTCGTCAGGACTAACGATGCGCAGTGTGGCGTCGGGCAACTGTATGAGGTCGTTCGACTTCAGCACCACCTCGTCGCCAAACATCAGCGGCTGGTTGTTCACCATGGTGGCGTTTACCTGCTGCTTATAGAGCGACACGGTGTGCACATAGCCCATGAGCGGCGAGGCCGTAACATTGATAACGATGTGCTCGCGGCTCATACGCTTCTGGCCATGAGTGTCGATTTGTATGGTGGCTTGCGATGCCTGCGCCTTTCGGCCTATCACGTTGCGTCCCTCGCGCAGCAAGAAACCCTTGGGCGAGCCCGCCACCTTTACAGAGAAGAGGGGCGTCTTTGTAGGCATACCGTGGTTCTGATCATAGTCGGTAAGTTCGGGGTCGTTGCCACGCGGCTGGCCACCCATGCCTTCGGGCAGGTCGGTGCCAGGGTCGACCTGTGGCTGATTGTTTTGTGGCAACACCTTGAAATTGAGGAATGGCGACTTTTGTTTACAGATGGGGCAAGGCACCACCTTGGTTTCAATATTAGGAATGTTTTTTACCGCGAGCACGGCTCCGCAATGCGGACATTTTATTTTAAGAATATCGTTTGACATTTTTTATTACGTATTATATTTTAGTTTCGTAAGTTTTACCACTTTATCACAGGCATATCATTAGAAAATTTGCCCCACATGACAGGGTGCTGCATGTTGCGCGACAGCTTTATTACGCCCGAGTGAACATAGGTGAACAGCTCTTTGGCCGTGATGGTGCGGTCGCGGTTGGCATCGGCACCACCGCGCAAGCCTTGCACGAGATAGGTGGTGAAGAAGCCGTTCTTCATGTCTCGACGCTCGATAGACATCTCATTGCTGCGCGACGAGAGAAAGAGCATCACGTTGGCCTTCTTGGCCGATGCCATCGAGTTTTGACTGTTATGGCCGTTGGTACGTATCTTTCCCGCATAGCAGGCATCGGCAAAGATCATTTTGTTCTTACAGTTGGTGCTGGCCATGGCTTTGCGTATCACCTGATAGTCGAGCATGGCATCGTGTGCCACGAAGCCGCCAGGATAGCCGTGTCCGCTAAAGAAGAACACCACGATATCGTTGGCAGTAGCCTCGCTATACAGCTTGCTCATAGCCTTTACGATGCGGTCTTTGGTGGCATCGCTGTTGAGCAGCAACGAATATTTTACATGAGAGTTTTGCGAATAGAGCCAAGCAATGGTCTTGGCATCGTTAGCAGGCAGTGTCAGGTCGTTGGCCACGCCTGGATAATCAGATATACCCACTGCCACGAGGTATATCTTGGCTTGTGCGTTGGTGGCAAAAAGCATGGCCAACGCCATAAAAAGGCACAAGGCAACGCACCGTGCCATGCTGGCGGGTGCGCTGCTGTTGCATTTTCGTTTTTTATCTTGCATTGTGTGGTTTTGCATCATAAAAACGGTTAAAGAGTAATGTGAAATAGACGATTAAACCATCAAGCTACCGTCAGAGAAGTCGTCAGTGGGCTGCTCGCTGAGACAGTCGTTTTCTAAGTCGACGGGGAGGCTGTCGTTGGTGGTACCACAATCATATTCGCCAGATGTAGTGCCCACTTGAGGTGCTACTTCGTCGTTCTGAGCCATTACCTGCGGTTCGTCATGTTCAACAGGGTTGGTTGCGCTATCATCAGCATCGGTGTTCGGCGCTTGGTTTATTGCAGCCATCTGTTGAGCATACGCTTCAGTGATGTGTCCTCCAGAAATGTTGGCATATTCATTGTCTTCAAGCTTGCCATTGTCGTTGAAGTCGACAGCCAAGACATCAAACTCGTGGTCGCCATTGATGTCAACCATGATGGCATCGTGGTTATCAACAGAAAGCTGTGCAAAGGTATAACCTGTTTCGTCGTCGTGAGAAACACCCAGTATCTGCACTTCGCTCTCTTCAGATACCGTGTGTGGTTCGTTAGAAGCTACTGGCTGTGGATGAGGGCCCTGGTTACCAGTTATATAGTTAGGCTCGTCGCCCTGAGGGCCTTGGGCTACGGGTTGCGCCTGAACGGTTTCGGTTTGAGCGGTTTCGGTTTGAGCCGTAGCATGGCCAGCGGTGTGACCAGCGGTGTGACCAGCGGTGTGGCCATTAGTATGACCAGCGGTGTGTACATTAACCACCTCTACCTCGTCGTTCTGAGCCGTTGTAGAGCCAGTCCAGCTGAAGTGTTGTCCGAAGGCAGCTTTATCTTCGGCCGACATGTTATCCCATTCGGTCTTATTATAGGTATGGTATATATTACCGTGCCACTCGAAGGCGCCACCAGGGCCTACCTCGGTGCGAGCCGTGTTGAAGGCTTCGGTAAACGACATATCGTCGTTAACGCCATGCGCCACTGGCACCTCACCATCGCTCCATGTGGGCACCTCTTCGCCGCCATTTGCTTCAGCACCATCAACAGGAGTGCCGCTGCTGAGCACGGTGGCAGCTGCACCAAGGGCTACGCCTGCTGCGGCTCCGCCAAGGATGCGTCCTACCTTCGGGCCCTTCTTGATGGGCTGTGCCGGCTGTGAGGGCGCTGCGTTGTTGTGCTGTTCAGCGTTTTCGGTACGCTGGGTGCGCTCGGTATTGTCGATCTGGGTGCGCTCGTCAAGATTGGCATCATATTGCGTGCGCTCGTTATCTATATTATTTGTATTCATTGCTCAGTATTTTAAACGGTTATTAAAGTATATATATAATATGGAGTGCTTTTGTATCGTTTATGCCATGTAATCGTCAACATTGGCATTGTTCTCATAGTCGCTGTTATAAGCGTTCTGCGCCATGACGTTGGGGTCGGGATCAGCAACGGTTTCGTGGTTTGCCGCTGCCTGAAGTTCAGACATCGAGAGTTGATGCATAGAGATATCCACTACCTCGTCGTTGTCAATCTGCCCGTTATTGTTTGCGTCAGCAACAAGTGCATCGGCCACGCCATCACGGTCGGCATCAACGATAAGGGCTTGATTGCCACTAATGTTTACCAGTGCGGCATCCATCTGCTGCCCGTTGGCGCCAGTAATGGTTTGATAGTCGAGCACCTGCACATCAGGGCTGAGCGTAGAAGCAGGCATTACGTTGGGACCAGGAGTAGGTTCAGGATCGGGGTCAGGAACAGGGAGGGGATCAGTACCAGGAGCGGGAATGGGGTCGGGCTCAGGAATAGGCTCGGGGGCAATGGGTTCAACATTAACGGGGGTAACGTGCGAAGTGGTAGCGGCCACTGTGGGCTGAGAAGCGGTGCTATGGGTGGGTGCCTCAACATCTACGATGGGCACATCGTCAGTGGCTTGGGGGTCTTCAGGAAGAACGGGGTCTTCCACTTGGGCTGCATGTATCTCTTCAGACAGCAATGTTCCACCTACTACGCCAACGGCTGCACCAAGTGTTGAACTGGCGGCTGCTGCCATGTTAGCCTTCACGTTCTCGTTCTTCTTTGTATTCATAATTATATGTGTTAAAAGGGTTTATACTGTGTTTTGTTTTTATTACACTGCAAAGATAGGCATTATCCCCTACCCCTCCAAGTGTTTTTCTTCATTCTGTACAAAACGCCCCAGTTAATACATAAAATGTCGATGCTGGAACGTCATCCTGCGTTTCGGCCGTTTTTCTTTCTTTTAAAATATAAAATACAAGCAAGCCCTAACGACCGATTTGGGTTAAAAAAACAAATTTTTTACTATGAGTTTAGGTTATTACGTTAATTATGAGTAAATTTGCACCTCAAATTGCATTGTTGTGCCTATCGGGGTAGAAGCCAGCCAGAGCCATTGCCCTCGTGCAAGGCAATGCCACCGCCCATCATGGTGCATAGAAACGAAAAGAATATAATAACATAAAATAAAGAAAACTAAGATGAACATTTCATTTGAAAATCCGGAGAAGGTGAACGGTTTGCTCACCATCACGGTAGAAGAAGCTGACTTCAAGGCTGATGCCGAGAAGACCCTGAAAGAATATCGTAAGAAAGCTAACTATCCTGGTTTCCGCCCCGGCATGGTGCCCATGGGCTTGATTAAGAAGCAGTTTGGCACACAGGTTAAGATGGAGGCTGTAAACAAGGTTGTTGGCGAGCAGATGTACAAATACATCAAAGACAACGAGATACAGATGCTGGGCGAGCCCATGCCTTCAGAGAAGCAGGTGCCCGTTGACATTGAGAAGGATGCTCCTTACACCTTCATCTTCGATATTGCTGTGGCTCCCGAGTTTAAGATTGAGCTGAACGGCAAGAACAAGATCGACTATTATAAGATTAAGGCCGACGCCGACCTGATTACCAAGCAGCTGGAGATGCTGCAGAGCCGCGCTGGCGAATATGTAAAGGCTGAAGACTTTGACGCTGAGCAGAACGATATGCTGAAGGGCGACCTGCGCGAGCTCGACGCTGAGGGCAACACCAAGGAAGGTGGCATCACTGTTGAAGCTGCTGTGCTGATGCCCCAGTATATTAAGGTAGACGAGCAGAAGCACCTGTTTGATGGTGCCAAGCTGGGCGACATCATCACCTTCAACCCCCGCAAGGCTTATCCCGAGGGCGAGGCTGAAATCTCTTCTCTGCTGAAGATTACACGCGAGCAGGCTAAGGAGCTGACCGCCGACTTTAGCTATCAGATTACAGAAATCAACCGCTTCAAGAAGGCCGACCTGAACGAAGACTTCTACAAGAAGGTCTTTGGCGAAGAGACCGACGTTACCACCGAGGAGCAGTGCCGCGCGAAGATTGCCGAGTCGTTGGTTCCGCAGCTCGAGGTTAACAGCGACTTCAAGTTCCTTGAGGACGTAAAGAAATATACCGAGGAGAAGGTAGGCGAACTGCAGTTCCCCGAGGCTCTGCTGAAGCGCATCATGCTGGCTAACAACAAGGAGCGCGGCGAAGAGTTTGTTGAGAAGAACTTTGCTGCCAGCCTTGAGCAGCTGAAGTGGCACCTCATCAAAGAGCAGCTGGTGAAGGCTCACGACATTAAGGTTGACGACAACGATGTGAAGGCTGCCGCTAAGGAAGGCGCTCGCATGCAGTTTGCACAGTATGGCATGGACAACGTGCCCGAGGAGTATGTTGACCGCTATGTTGACGAGATGCTGAAGAAGCGTGAGAACATTGACGGCTTCGTTGACCGCGCTGTTGACAAGAAGCTGGTTAACGCCCTGAAGGCTTCAGTGAAACTGAACGAGAAGGAAGTGACGCTTGACGAGTTTAACAAGCTGATGGAAGAAAAGTAATCCTGCCGAAAAGAGGGATTTCTTGAAGTTTTTGCCAAAACTTCATAATTTCATTTAACTTCTGAACTGATTAAAGTTCAAAGAAAAAGAAAAAAACTTCTTCAAATAAAAGAGGTTATCGACTTTTTTGCCTATCTTTGTAGAAATAATATCGCAAACGAGGGGCAGAAAGCCGATAACCTCTCTTTTTTTGTTTAGTAGATAACAATAAATTGTATGAACGATTTTAGAAAATTTGCCACACAACACCTTGGCATGAATGGTATGGTGATTGACGATGTTATCAAGTCAGAGTCGCAATACCTCAATCCGTATATCCTTGAAGAGCGAAAGCTGAACGTAACACAGATGGACGTGTTCTCGCGCTTGATGGCCGACCGTATCATCTTTCTCGGCACTCCTATCGACGACTATGTAGCCAACACCATCATGGCGCAGCTGCTGTATCTCGACTCGGTAGACAACTCGAAAGACATCTCGCTTTACATCAACTCGCCAGGCGGTAGCGTTACCGCTGGCCTCGGCATCTACGACACGATGCAATATATCTCGGCCAACGTGGCCACACTGTGCTCGGGCATGGCAGCATCAATGGGCGCCGTGCTGCTGGTAGCAGGACAAGAGGGCAAACGTAGCGCGCTGAAACATAGCCGCGTGATGATACACCAGCCGCTGGGTGGCACGCAGGGTCAGGCTTCAGATATCGAGATTGAAGCCAAGCTGATAGGCCAGATGAAGAAAGAGTTGTACAACATCATCTCTGAACACTCGCACCAACCCTTTGATAAGGTGTGGGCCGACAGCGACCGCAACTACTGGATGACAGCACCCGAGGCAAAAGAATATGGCATGGTAGACACTGTGCTGGAGAGAAAGAAATAGGTTAGTTAATTAGTTGACGAGTTGACAAGTTGACGAGTTAACAAGGAGATATGCATTGCTTGTTCTGGGAGAGGCAATGACCTTGTTAACTATAATAACAAAACAAACAACTTGTCAACTATAACAACAAAAGCAAGCAACTTGTCAACTCGTCAACTTGTCAACTTGTCAACTATAAAAATAAAGACAGAGAATGAACAAATGTAACTTCTGCGGAAGACCAGAAAAAGATGCCGAGCTGCTCATCACAGGACAGAACGGATACATCTGCTCTGACTGTGTGCGACAGTGCTACGAGATACTCAAGTCGATGAACCTTGAGGTCGAGCCCGAAGCACGTCGCAACAAGAAGGACGGCCAGCACCACTTCAACCTGAAGCAGGTGCCCAAGCCAACAGAGATAAAACAATATCTTGACGAATATATCATTGGCCAAGACGAGGCAAAACGTTATCTCTCGGTGGCCGTGTATAACCACTACAAGCGTCTGCGTCAGCCACACGACGAGAGCGGCGTAGAGATTGAAAAGAGCAATATCATTATGGTGGGAAGCACCGGCACAGGTAAAACCTTGCTGGCACGCACCATCGCACGCCTGCTCGACGTGCCCTTCACCATTGTCGACGCCACGGTGTTTACCGAGGCTGGCTATGTGGGCGAAGACGTTGAGAGCATCTTGTCTCGACTGCTTCAGGTGGCCGACTATGATGTAGAGGCCGCACAGCAGGGCATTGTCTTCATCGACGAGATTGACAAGATTGCCCGTAAGAGCGACAACCCCAGCATCACCCGCGACGTGAGTGGCGAGGGTGTGCAGCAAGGCTTGCTGAAACTGCTTGAAGGCACCATGGTAAACGTGCCGCCTAAGGGAGGCCGTAAGCATCCTGACCAAGACTATGTGCACGTTGACACACGCAACATCCTTTTCATCTGCGGTGGCGCCTTCGACGGCATCGAGAGCAAGATAGCACAGCGCATGAACACCCACACCGTGGGCTTCAACGCCATACAGAACGTGGCACGTATCGACAAGGGCGACCTCATGCAGTATGTGCTGCCACAAGACTTGAAGTCGTTCGGACTTATTCCAGAAATTATCGGTCGTCTGCCCGTGCTCACCTACCTCAAGCCCCTCGACAAAGAGGCCCTGCGCCGCATCTTGTCAGAACCTAAGAACAGCATCGTAAAACAATATATCAAGCTGTTTGAGATGGATGGCATCAAGCTCAGCTTCCCTGAAGAGACGCTCGACTACATCGTAGACAAGGCTGTACAATATAAGCTGGGCGCTCGTGGCTTGCGCTCGATTGTAGAGTCGGTGATGATGGATGCCATGTATGAGATACCCAGCAAAAAGGTTAAGAAGTTTGTGGTATCGCTCGACTATGCCAAGGCACAGCTGGAGAAATCAAATCTTAACCGCATGGAGGAGGCGTCGTAGCCCCCTCCACCCCACACCCCACAACCTAACAAGAAATGCTATGACCAAAGACGTAAATCTTAACGAACAACTAAAACGCTATTTCGGCTTCGATAAGTTTAAAGGCGAACAAGAAGCCATCATACGCAGTTTGCTCGACGGAAACAATGTGTTTGTGTTGATGCCTACAGGCGGCGGCAAAAGCTTGTGCTACCAGCTACCATCGCTGCTGATGGAGGGCACCGCCATCGTGGTGTCGCCCCTCATCGCCCTGATGAAGAACCAGGTAGACGCGGTGAACGCGCTGAGCGACGAGCCCGCACTGGCACACTACCTCAACTCGTCGCTGAACAAGGCGGCCGTGATACAGGTGATGAACGACGTGCGTAGCGGACGCACCAAGCTGCTGTATGTGGCCCCCGAGTCGCTGAATAAGGAAGACAATATCGCCTTCTTCCAATCGTTTAAGATTTCGTTCTACGCCATCGACGAGGCGCACTGCATCTCTGAGTGGGGACACGACTTCCGTCCCGACTACCGCAACCTGCGTCCCACCATTAACCGCATAGGCAATGCCCCCGTCATTGCCCTCACCGCCACTGCCACCGACAAGGTGCGCAACGATATCAAGAAGAGCTTGGGCATCAACGATGCCGTCGAGTTTAAGAGCTCGTTCAACCGCCCTAACCTATATTATGAGGTACGGCAGAAGAACAAAGATATCGACCGACAAATCATTAAGTTTATTCGACAACATCCTGGCAAGAGCGGCATCGTTTACTGCCTCTCGCGCAAAAAGGTAGAAGAGCTGGCAGCCGTGCTATGTACCAACGACATCAAGGCGGCACCCTATCATGCTGGCCTCGACTCGGCCACCCGATCGCAAACGCAAGACGACTTCCTCATGGAACGTATCGACGTGATTGTGGCCACCATAGCTTTTGGCATGGGCATCGACAAACCCGACGTGCGCTTCGTCATACACTACGACATACCCAAAAGTCTGGAGGGCTATTACCAGGAAACAGGACGTGCGGGGCGCGACGGTGGCGAGGGTGTATGCATAGCCTTTTATGCACACCAAGACTTGCAGAAGCTGGAGAAATTTATGGATGGCAAGTCGGGCGCTGAGCAAGAAATTGGCCGACTGCTATTACAGGAGACGGCCGCCTATGCCGAGTCGTCGGTATGTAGACGAAAGTTGCTGCTGCACTACTTTGGCGAAGAATATTCGGCCGACAACTGCCACAACTGCGACAACTGCTTGCACCCAAAGGTGAAGACAGAAGGACGAGAGGCGCTGCAAGCCTTTCTGAGCGTGATGGTGGCCGTGAAGCACGAATATCGTCAAGACTATCTGATCGACGTGGTGAAAGGGCGCGCTACCGACGAGGTGGTGTCGCGACATCACGACGAGATTGAAGACTTTGGCGCGGGCGAAGATATGCCCTCGAAGATATGGAACGCTGTGGTGCGACAGGCTATCTTGGCAGGATATATCGACATCGACATTGAAAACTATGGCACACTGCGCATCACGGCAGCAGGACGTAGATGGCTGAAGCAGCCCGCATCGTTCATGATTGTTGAAGATACCGACTTCAGTGCCTACGAAGAAGAGGGCGCCAGCGCCGAGGGTGGCGCGCTCGACCCCGAACTATTCTCGATGCTGAAAGACTTGCGCCGTAAGGTGGCTCATAAGCACAACTTGCCCGCATGGGTTATCTTCCACGACATCTCACTGGAACAAATGGCTACCATGTATCCGGTATCGATAGAAGAGCTGCAAAACGTGCAAGGCGTGGGCGCTGGCAAGGCGCGTCGCTATGGCAAAGAGTTCTGCGATCTGATAAAACGCCACTGCCAAGAAAACGAGATTGAACGCCCCGAAGACTTGCGCGTGCGCACCGTAGCGAAGAAGTCGGCAAAGAAGATATACATCATTCGCGAGATTGACAAACAGATACCACTCGACGATATTGCCAGTGCACAGGGACTCGACTTCAGCGAACTGCTCAACGAGATTGAGGCCATCGTGTATAGCGGCACGAAGTTGAACATCGACTATTTTCTTGAAGATGTGATGGACGAGGATAAGGTAGACGACATCTACGACTATTTCTCTTCCAGCGAGTCGGATAGTCTTGAAGCCGCCCTTGACGAGTTTGATGGCGAAGATGTGAATGAAGACGAGATACGACTGGTGCGCATCAAGTTTATTAGCGAGCAAGCTAACTGATCGCTTAATTCATAATTCATAATGAGCTTCGCTTGAAGTAATTCATAATTCGTAATTCATAATGCGAGAGCAGCAAGGCTAATCATAGTAGGACGGTGGTCTCCGTGCCCCGTCCTCCCAACATTAACCGTTAGAAAGCGTGTGGTTTGCTGTTACCCTGAAGATGGGGCACAGAGACTACCGTCCTACTAACTCTTCACTCAATATAATCATAATTTACAATTCGTAATTCATAATTCGTAATGGGGAGGCGCTTGGTTCAAAAATCGAGACTCGTGATGCTGTGCGTGGCTTTATGCAGCATCTTCTTTTCATGCGGTTCGGGAGCCGATGGCAACAACGAAGCGCATGAGCAGGCACTGATGGCCATTGACGACTCGATAAAACGGCGTAGCCCGCAAGCCTTCAGCCTTATTTCTGAAGGCATGAAGAGCGCCACCGACAGTCTCACCTATTATGAATATTGCGCACGTATGGGCACATGGTATCTGCTTTCGGCCACACCCGACAGCATGCAATCATACGTTGATAAAACCTTGGCCTACGCCCTTCGGCAGCCAGCATCAACACGTCGCGATGCCCTTTTGGCATTAACCTATTCGTGCAAAGCTACGCGGCTGCACAACTTTCATCAGCAGCCCGACTCGGTAACGGCGTTCTACACCCAGGCTTACCATTATCTTATGTCGTCGGGAAACCTCAGCACGTTGCCCGACTTGTGTGGCAACTTGGCCGACGCTTATTATTTTAAAGACAACTTGCCCGAGGCGGCCCATTGGTATCGCCGAGCATTGTTTCTTGTCGACTCGCTCGCCTTGCCTAAAAGCAAGGACATCACACTGTATCTGGGCTTGGCTCGCATCTACATGAACCTTAACGACTTTCCGTCGTCGCGCAAATATTATGAGCAAACGGAACGCCACTTTAAGGAGATGCAAACAAGCATGCAAGCCTACTTCTTAAACGACTATGGCTCGTATTTTTATTATGCCAAAGATTTTAAAGCGTCGCTCGAACGGTTTAAAACCTTAGAAAAGATGTTGCTGCAGAAGGGCATGGAGCACAACTTCGATATGTATCTATGTCGCACCAATCTGGCCGATGTGTATCTCAACTTAGGCCAGCTTGACGAGGCACGACGCTATCTGTCTATGACCGAGGGCTATATGCGCCGCATGAACGACCCCGTAGCCAACTATTATATCAACACCATAAAGATTGGTATCGCGCTGCAAGAAGGCGATATGCCTACGGTGCAACGCATCTTAGCCACCGAACCCGCTGGCGCCTGCACCGTTTATAATATGGTGCATATACGCAATGGCTATCTGCAACAATATTATGCACGCACAGGACAGTATCGTCAGGCTTATGCCGTAACGGTGGCCGATATGAACATGACCGACAGCATGAACAGCAGCCGAAGCAATATGCGCGCCACAGAAATATTAAACCGCTTTACACAAGACACGCTGCGCCTGCACCACGACTTGGCCATGCAGCAGAAAAATGCATACATCTATCGCACCAACACACTGATTACGGTGCTGGTATCGGTGGCCATCGTGCTGGTGCTGTTGCTGGTGCTGTGGATTGTTATGTCGCGCAAGCAGTTGCTGAAAGGGCGCATGGATATTATGCAACTGAAGCTGTCGAGCGCCCGCAACCGCATCAACCCCCACTTTGTGTTTAACGTGCTAAACAATAATATTATTAATGTGCGTAACGATGCCGCCACTGCAGCCGTGGCCGACCAGCTGCAAGACTTGGCTCGGCTCATTCGTGCCAACCTCGATATGTCGCTGTGCATGACGGTGACGTTGGCCGAAGAACTGGCTTTCGTTGAACGCTATGTGGCGATAGAGCAACGTATGATGGGTCCCGACTTCCACTTCAAAATCGAGGCCAGCCCTCAGGTGTCGCTCAACGAGGTGCGCATACCCTCTATGTTCTTACAGATATTGACCGAGAACGCCCTGGTACATGGTCTGAAAGGATGGGATGGCACCAAGCGCCTGACCATTGCCGTGCAGCACACCCCTGGCGCCACCACCATCACAGTAACCGACAATGGGCGCGGCTTCGACATACGGTCGGCTCGCCCCAAGAAGCGCACGGGCCTAAGCATCATCACACAAACCATAACGGTGATGAACGAACATAGCAAACAAAAAATGCGTTTCAACCTACGTAACCTTACCAACGATAGCGGAAAAGTTATCGGATGCCAGTCGGCCTTAATCATACCTGATGGCATGAAGCTCAGTTTAGGAAACTAAAATAGAAGCATAAAAGCTATATACAAAAAAGAAAATATATAAGTGAAGAATAATAAAATATATGAAAGCAGTAATTATTGACGACGAGAAGGCTGCGGCCCTCGACTTAGCTCGCCGCCTCGAAGCCTACCCCGACATCAACGTGGTGGGAACAGCGCAAGGTGGCGTTGAAGGCCTTGAACTATTGGCCAAACATAACCCCGACGTGTTATTTCTTGATATCGAGATGCCCGACCTCTCTGGCATCGATTTCCTTGAACGTATGGATCGTCAAAGCAACGGCCGCTGTAAGGTGGTCATGTTTTCGGCGCACGACAAATATATGCTATCGGCCTTCCGCAATCAGGCGTTCGACTTTCTGATGAAGCCTATCGATGATGCCGACCTACGCACCGTGCTACAACGTGTATATGCCTCGCGCAAATATGAGCCCACACCCATCGTGCAGCCCTCGCAAGACGAAAAGTTTTTGATGTACACGGGCGCCGCCGACTTCCGCTTGGTAAACCTTCGCGACATTGGCGTGTTTCAATACAACTCGTCGCAACGTGTGTGGGAGGCCATGTTAGCAGGCGTCGACCAGCCCGTACACCTCAAACGCACCGTAAACAGCGACTCGCTGCTCACCGCCAGCACCGACTTTATTCAGGTGCACCAAAAATACATCATCAACATGACTTATCTTATCGAGGTAACAGGCAACCAGTGCCACTTCTTTCCCCCATTCGATAACATCGACTATGTAAAGGTGGGACGCCTCTATCGCCGCAAACTCATCGAACGCTTCAGCTGTTTGTAAGACCGCTGCTGCTGAAGTGTGACGATTTATCAGTAATGGAAACCATTTTTGTTCTTCTGAGGTTTGCCTAAACTAATAGTTTTCGGTAACTTTGCATACGTAATTAAAACAATCAATGCTAACATAAATTAATCAACGAATGAACAAATCATCTTTTATCTACCAATGCGCCTTTACAGCAATGGGCTTCTTGGGCTTTACTACATCACAAAGCTTTGCTGCTACAAAGGGGCTTGCTGCCACAAAGGGGGTTGCAGCATCGCAAGCCCACGGCACGGCCAAGGCTACCAACACCGACTATACAAAGTATGTTGACCCCTTTGTGGGCAATGCCGATAATGGCCACACCTTTCCTGGTGCATGCAGCCCCTTTGGCATGATACAGGCCAGCCCTGTAACGGGCGGTGTGGGCTGGCGCTACTGTGCCGAATATGTTTACAGCGACTCTATCATCTGGGGCTTCACACAAAACCATCTTAACGGAACAGGTTGTATGGACCTTGGCGACATTCTTGTCATGCCGTCAACTGGGCAGCGCACCCGCTCGTGGGATGGCTATCGCTCACGCTTCAGCAAGAAACAAGAGTTTGCCTCGCCAGGCTACTACTCGGTATATCTCACCGATGCCAAGGTGAAGGCCGAACTTACCACCACGCCCCACGTGGCGTTCCACCGCTACACCTTCGACAGCGCCGACTCTACCTCAGTGCTCATCGACCTGCAGCACGGCCCTTCTTGGAACGAAAAGCAATATCACTCGCAGGTAAACCTTTGCGAAACCCATTGGGAAGATGCACAAACGCTGGTGGGCCATGTGCAGAACACAGTGTGGGTGAAGCAAGACTACTTCTTCGTGCTGAAGTTTAACCGCCCCGTGGCCAGCCACATCACCCTGGCCAAAGCTGCCGACACCGAGAAGGGCGACCGCATTGTGGCCACCTTTGAGGGCATAGACCAGGGCGAGCAGCTGCTGATGAAGATTGCCATGTCGACCACCAGCATTGATGGCGCCAAGAAGAACCTGAAAGCCGAAGTGCCTGACTGGAACTTTGCCGCCACGCGCCGCGCCGCTCACGACGAGTGGAACGCCTACCTGCAGCGCATTGATGTAGAGGGCACCCTCGACCAAAAGAAAAACTATTATACCTCGTTCTACCACGCCCTCATTCAGCCTAACCAGATTGCCGACGTTGATGGTATGTATCGCAACGCTGCCGACCAGATTGTGAAGGCCGAGACGGGCAAGTTTTATTCTACCTTCTCATGCTGGGACACCTACCGCGCCGCTCACCCCTTCTACACCATCGTTATGCCCGACCGTGTTGATGGCATGGTAAGTTCGCTGGTAGAGCAAGCCGAGGTGCAGGGCTTCCTGCCCATCTGGGGCTTGTGGGGCAAAGAAAACTATTGTATGGTGGGCAACCACGCCGTATCAATCGTGGCCGAGGCTTACCACAAAGGCTTCCGTGGTTTTGATGCCGAGCGTGCCTTCCAGGCCGTGAAGAAGACACAGACAGTGTCGCACAAACTGAAGAGCGACTGGGAAACCTACATGAAGTATGGCTATCTGCCCACCGACCTCATCAAAACCGAGTCGGTATCGTCGTCGCTCGAGTCGATGTACGACGACTATTGCGCTGCCGACATGGCACTCCTGATGGGCAAGAAAGACGATACACAATATTTTACGCGCCGCGCCCAGTTCTATAAAAACCTGTTCGACAAGTCGACAGGCTTCATGCGTCCTCGCCTTGCCGACGGCTCTTGGCGCACACCCTTCGACCCCAGCAACCTTGCTCACTCAGAGAGCATTGGCGGCGACTATACCGAGGGCAACGCTTGGCAATATACCTGGCAGGTGCAGCACGACGTGCCAGGACTGATCAAACTGTTTGGCGGCAACAAGCCGTTCATGAAGAAGCTCGACCAGTTCTTCTCACTGAAGCTTGAGAGCAATATTGCCGACGTTACGGGCCTCATTGGCCAGTATGCCCATGGCAACGAGCCGTCGCACCACGTGGCCTACCTCTATACCTTGGCAGGACGCCCCGAGCGCACCCAAGAGCTGATACGCGAGATATTCGACACCCAGTATCGCCCCACCGTCGACGGCCTTTGTGGCAACGACGATTGTGGCCAGATGTCGGCATGGTATATGCTCTCGGCCATGGGCTTCTATCCCGTCAACCCCGTCAGTGGACAGTATGTGTTTGGTGCTCCGCAGATGAAGAAGATAACCGTGCATCTGCAAAACGGAAAAACCTTTACGGTGATAGCCGATGGTCTGTCGGCCGAAAACAAATATGTTGAAAGCATCACGCTCAACGGCAAGAAGCTGAAGACCAACTACATCAACCACGCCGACATTATGAAGGGCGGCACGCTGGTGTATAAAATGAGAAAGTAAATTATGAATTGACCTTGTGGTACCTACCACCACTTAACGAGCTTACCATTCCGCTCATTTCTAATTGAAAGAGCAGGGCAAGCACTTTATTTACAGGAAGACCTGCACGTGTGGCAATAATGTCGATGTGCAGGTCGTTTTCTTTTGTTAGCACATCAAGCACACCCTGCGCCCCATTGGGCACCTTGGCGGTTGAGGCCGACGTAGCCCCAAAAACAGAAGAACCCATCGAAGAAGCACCATTTGTAGCAGCTGTTTCTTTCATATCTTCCTCCCACGCCATTGCTTTCAAGATATCTTCGGCCGAGGTTACCAGCCCCGCCATATTGTCGCGTATCAGACGGTTACAGCCCACTGAGTAAGGGTTATTGATACTTCCGGGAAAGGCAAACACATCGTGTTGATACGATTGTGCCAATCGGCACGTTACCAGTCCGCCACCATGTTCAGCACTTTCCACCAATAGTGTAGCCGCCGACATTCCTGCCACAATGCGGTTACGTTGTAAGAAATTGCGTTTATCAATTTTCGATTGCGAGAAGTATTCGGTTAGCAGACCACCATTCTGCATCATCAGCGTTGCCTCTTTGCGATGTCGAGAAGGGTATAGCGTGTCGAGCCCGTGCGCCAAAACCGCCACCGTGGGCAGCGCATGGTCAATAGCCTGCCGGTGCGCCATAATGTCTACACCATAGGCCAGTCCGCTCACAATCAGTATATCTGGGCATAACTGCTTCAGCCGAGCCGTTAACTGTGCTATGCAGTCGGCAGCATAGGGCGTAGCCTTTCGTGTGCCCACTATGCTGATGCAGTGTTTAGCGTTAAGGTTAGCGTTGCCTTTAAAGAAGAGGGCCAGCGGAGCATCAAAACAAGCTTTCAGCCGCTGCGGATAAGCCTCATCGGCCAAGGTGATGATGCTGATGTTATTATCTTGTGCAAAGCGCATCTCCTCGTCGGCGCGCTTTAGGTGCTCGTCGGTATGTGCGAAGGCCGCCAGCAACCGTTCGGGCATGTTGGGTGCCAACTGCTCGGGGTGTGCGTGCTGCTTCACAATATCGGCCATTGAGCCCCACGCGTTATACAGCTCGCGCAGCACCGTTATGTTATGATAGCCCATGCGCGATAGTGCCAGTGCGCAGCGCCTTTCGTCAGCGTTCATCTGATTGTTTTGCTTCGTTTATCTCTACCTCTTTCACTTTTTTAAACAGGTCAGAGGCAAACACCAGGTCGTTTAGCTTCTTGTTGGTCGACTCCATCACATCGTCTTTTGTTCCTTGCCATTCTTTATGTCCTTGATAGATGAAAAGAATGTTGTCGCCGATGCCCATCACCGAGTTCATATCATGCGTATTGATGATGGTGGTCATGTTATATTCTTTTGTGATGCCACTCAACAGTTCGTCAATGACCAGCGAGGTGCGAGGGTCAAGTCCCGAGTTAGGCTCATCGCAGAACAAATATTTGGGGTTGAGCACGATGGCGCGAGCTATGGCCACACGTTTCTGCATACCGCCCGATATCTCGCCCGGAAACTTCTGTTGAGCGTCGATAAGGTTTACGCGGTCAAGACATTCTTGTGCGCGATGCACACGCTCGCGATAGTTCATGTTTGAGAACATATCGAGGGGGAACATTACGTTTTCCAGCACCGAGAGCGAGTCGAACAGCGCCGCACTTTGAAAGATCATGCCCATCTCGCGACGCATATACACCTTTTCGTGTTTCGACATCGACACAAAGTCGCGACCATCATACAGCACATGGCCCTGTGTAGGTTCCAGCAGGCCCACGATATTCTTCATGAGCACCGTCTTTCCGCTACCACTCTGCCCGATGATGAGGTTTGTTTTTCCATCCTCAAATCGTGCGTTGATGTCTTTCAGCACCTCTTTGTCGCCAAAGCTCTTATATAAATGTTGTATCTCTATCATGATATGTATAGGCGCATGGCCCGTTTTTACGTTACAAAAAGTGTTTAATAATGCTTACGACAGCACCTGTGTGAGGAACACGTCAGAGAAGAGGATGAGCACACTCGACGACACTACCGCATCGGTCGATGCCTTGCCCACCTCTACCGATCCACCCTCAACGCTGTAGCCGAAGAACGACGACACGCTGGCAATGATGAAGGCAAAGAAGAGGCTCTTGATGATACTCATCCACATAAACCACGAGTTGAACGAGTGTTGCAAGCCCAGCGTCAGGTCGTCGGGCGGCAGAATATGTCCTATATATGCGGTGCCGTATGCGCCGATGATGCCTGTGGCCGATGAAAAGATAACGAGAAACGGCATGATGGTAACCAATCCTAATATCTTGGGCAGAATAAGATAGTTGGCCGAGTTGACGCCCATAATCTCCAGCGCATCAATTTGTTGCGTCACGCGCATAGTGCCCAGCTCAGAGGCAATGTTCGACCCCACCTTGCCAGCCAATATCAAGCACATGATAGAACTTGAAAACTCGAGCAGCAATATCTCTCGCGTGGTATATCCCGACACCCAGCGTGGCATCCACGGACTTTGAATGTTCAGCTTCATTTGTATGCAGATAACGGCACCAATGAAGAACGAGATGAGCAGCACAATGCCGATGGAGTCGACACCCAGCGCCGACATTTCTTTAATATATTGTTTAAAGAACATGCGCATGCGTTCGGGGCGAGCAAACGAGCGGCCCATCAGCATGAGGTATCGGCCCAGTGTGGTGAGATATTTGATAATTAACATATTCAGTTTGGTTTTTTAAAATTTTCGTATGTCATTACCCTGTCGTTAACAAACACAGGTATATGTGTGACATATGATGCAAAAGTACGACAAAAAACCGAAACTGCAAGCATTAGTATAGTTTTTTAGATATTATTTTTGCCGAAAAGCGGAAAAGCAGTAACTTTGCACAACTGACTGCTGCTTTTGGCATTTGCCACACAGCACGCCAGCAACAAGCATCACACGACATGAACGAAACAGCAAATAGCAACCCCACAGCCACTGGCCACAGCATGGTGCTGCGCACCGAAGGACTGGTGAAACGTTACGGCAAACGCACCGTGGTGAACGATGTGTCAATTAATGTGCGCCAAGGCGAGATTGTAGGCTTGCTCGGCCCTAACGGTGCTGGCAAGACCACCTCGTTTTATATGACCACGGGCCTCATTGTTCCTAATGGCGGACACATATATCTTGACGACGAAGACATTACCAACTATCCCGTGTATAAACGTGCGCGGGCAGGCATTGGCTATCTGCCTCAAGAGGCCAGCGTGTTTCGTAAGATGAGCGTTGAAGACAACATTTTGTCGGTGCTTGAGATGACGAAGCTGTCGCGCCAGCAACAGCTTGAGAAACTTGAGAGCCTGATTACCGAGTTTCGCTTAGGCAAGGTGCGCAAGAACATGGGCGACCAGCTGTCGGGTGGCGAGCGTCGCCGCACCGAGATAGCGCGCTGTTTGGCCATCGACCCTAAGTTTATCATGCTCGACGAGCCCTTTGCGGGTGTCGACCCCATTGCTGTGGAAGACATTCAGCACATTGTGTGGCGACTGAAGTATCGCAACATTGGTATCCTTATTACCGACCATAATGTGCACGAAACCCTTACCATTACCGACCGTGCCTACCTGTTGTTTGAGGGCCGCATCTTGTTCCAGGGCAACCCTGAAGAGCTGTCGCACAACAAGATTGTAAAAGAAAAATACCTCGGCACCGACTTTGAGCTGAAGAAGAAAGACTTCCAGCTTATTGACGAGCAGAAACGTGCTCGTGAGCGTGAAGAGGAAGAGAAGTACGGACGAAGATAAAAAAAGATACGCCCTTACCTCAAATAATGGGCGTTGAGGTAGGCGTTAAAGCGCTCGCGATAATTATCGCCAATGGGTAGAAACACATCATCGCCCATGATGATGCGGTTCTTGTTCACCTCTTGTATCTTTTTTAGGTTGATAATATACGAGCGGTGTATGCGCATAAAGAGGCTATCGGGCAGCCAGTCTTCAATGCGCTTCATGCTCAACAACACCACCAGCGGCTTTTGCCCTTCAAGATATATTTTCAGATATTCGCTCATGCCCTCAATATACACAATGTCGGGCAGATGCACACGCACCACACGGTGTCCTGTTTTCAAGAACACGGTGTCGGCCTCGGGTGTGTCGGCCTCAACCTGTGTGTCGTCGGCATGGCTGTGCTCAAGGTCGAAGAGGCGCTTCACCTTGAGGGCGGCACGCATAAACTCGTCAAGGCCGAAGGGCTTCAACAGATAGTCGACAGCGTTCACCCGAAACCCCTCAATGGCATATTCGCTATAAGCCGTGGTAAACACCACGTAGGGTGCTTCGGTTTGCAGCGATCGCACAAAGTCGATGCCGTTCATATCGGGCATATTGATGTCAACAAAAATTAGGTCTACCAGCGTGGCGTTTAACAGTTCGCGGGCCTCATCGGCACACAGGCATGAGCCCACGAGGTGCAAGAAGGGCACACTATCGACATAGGCGGCCAACTGCTGCAGTGCGAGCGGCTCGTCGTCAACAACAACACATCTTATCTGATTGAATTCTTGCATCTTTTTTATTCTTTTGGTTTAGGACGTTAGGGTTTTTATTTTTTCTCTGTCATATCGGTAAAGGGCATCTCCAGGTGTATACTGAATTGTTCCATATCGTTGCAGATGTCAAGTTTAAAGCTGTCGCCATAAATCAGTTCCAGGCGTCGGCGCACATTGCGCAAGCCCACGCCCCCCTTTTCGCTGGCCTGGCGTGGGTGGTTGCTGTTTCGGCACGTAAACACTAAGCGGTCTTGCTGCAACGCCATATCAATATTGATAAACGAAGGCTCCTTGTAGCTAATGCCGTGCTTGAAGGCGTTCTCAACGAAGATGATAAACACCAGGGGCGGAATTTGCTTATCGGGCACCATGTCGGGCACCATTGAGTTTATTTTTACGTGCCCCGCATAGCGCATGCGCATCAGGTTGACGTATTTTCGCATAAACTCTATCTCGTGCTGTAACGACACCGTGGGGCTGCTGGCTTCGTATAAGATATACCGCATGAGCGACGACAGCTCGCGTATGGTGCTCTTGGCCAGCGCGGGGTTAATATCTACCAGCGCATGAATGTTGTTCAGCGTGTTCATCAAGAAGTGAGGGTTCACCTGATAGCGCAGATAGTCGCGCTGTTGTGTCAGTATCTGCTTCTCACGTTCCTGTTGGGTGTTGGCCTCGGCTCTCGTCTTATAATATAGCTTTATGCTTAGGTTCATGCCCATCATCAGCACGGCCAGCACCGCGTTTACTACCACCATTTGGTCAGCAATAAACGAGGGCAAGGTATAGCGTTCGAGCGCATGCTGATCATACAGTAACGGGCGCGCCGCAAAGTGCAAGGTTAGGAAGATGGCCAGCAATGCAAGCGCCCAGCCCAGATATTTTTGGGGTCTATCCTTGTAGATGAGCAGTGGCGCCAAGAACCTGTCGTGCACCATAAAGACCACGAAAAAGGTAGAAGAATAGAGCCACGAGTGCAGCAACTCGTCAAACCGAAAGTCGCCACCATCAATATTTAGCATACGCACATACAGGTTCATGGCTGGACCCACAAACACCATAGCCCAAACGGCAGCGTAAACGGCACCTTCGCTTTTCCCGATGGCGGTGAGCAGGCTCTTGGCCGCATGTTTCCATTTGTCAGTAGTGGCGTTATGCATTATTTTTCTTCCTGTTTCTGCAAAATTAGTTATTTTTCTTTTAAATCATGCGTTACCCACATTAATTTACGTATCTTTGTAAACAATTTTCACAACAACCATCATGGAACAGCAACAACATACCATGCGCAAGCTGCGCACCATAGAGATGCACCGCCTGAGCGTGGAACAGTTTCGCGAGGCACGAAAGTTGCCACTCATCGTGGTGCTCGACGATGTGCGCTCGCTCTATAACGTAGGGTCGGTGTTTCGCTCGTGCGACGCCTTCCGCGTAGAGGCCGTCTACCTGTGCGGCATCACCGCCACACCTCCCAACCCAGAGATACACAAGACCGCACTGGGTGGCGAAGACTCGGTGGCTTGGCGCTATTTTCCCACAGCCGTTGAGGCGGTAAACGAGCTGCACGCAGCGGGCTACACCGTGTTCTCGGTAGAACAGGTAGAGGGCAGCACACCGCTGCAATGCCTTGAGACAGCGCCCGATGGCCATTATGCCGTAGTGCTGGGCAACGAGGTAAAGGGTGTGCACCAAGAGGTGGTAGACCTGTCAGACGGCTGCCTCGAGATACCTCAGTTTGGAACCAAACACTCGCTCAACGTCAGCGTTACCGCTGGCATGGTGGTATGGGAAGTAGCCAAACAGTTTATTGAACACTTCAACCAATGAAATGATATGAAAATAATCCAAGCATCCCCCAATCATGCGGCCGACATTGCACAACTGGTAATGATGGCCATGACCGATGAGTGCTGCCTGAATTTGGCTGGCGAGGGAAACACCCTGGCCGACTTTGCACGAGTGATGAACCGCCTCACGGCCGCTGACCACTCGCAATACAGCTACCGCAACACGCTGGTGGCTATTGACGATGCCGGACAAGTGGCTGGCGCCATCGTGTCGTACGATGGTGGCCAGTTGCACACTTTGCGCCAGGCCTTTATTGACGAGATGAAACGCGAGGTAGGCATCGACCACTCGGGCATTGCCGACGAGACGGGCCCCGGCGAATGGTATCTCGACAGCCTGGCCGTATATCCGCAATATCGCGGACAGGGCATTGCCCACCTCCTACTGCAAGCCGTGGTTGAGCGCGCCCAAGAGGCAGGTCTTCGTGCTGGCTTGCTGGTAGATAAAGGCAACCCAAAAGCCGAACGCTTGTACCGCTCAATAGGCTTCGAGTATGTTGACGACGCCATGTGGGGCGGCCACGAAATGCGACATCTGCAACATGCATAAATATACAGTTTTTGCGTATATTTATGCAAAATGATATCGTGCTGAGAAATGCGGCAAATTACAGTCTGAAAGCATGGGTTTCACGCTGTGAAATGCCGCATATTACAGCCTAAAACCCATGCTTTCGGAGCCTGAAACCCATGCTTTCTCAAATGAGAAGTATCAACTTTGAAAACTGTAAGCAATCACCTTTGTTTTCCTTACAGATTGTTACTTTTTGAGACCTTCTTTAGTTAACAAACCTTAATCACCCATTCCTCCCCGTTTTGCATATTTATGCAGTTTTGTATATTATACTACTATATATTAGTCGTTATCCAAATTTACAATTTCCCAACTGCCTCCAAATCTTCCGCCTATTCTTTTTATTTTACCAGTCTCACGAAGTTTACGGATTTGTTTTTCCACCCCTCGTGAAGACATATTTAATCGCATCGCTATTTCGGCAGCTGTTATACGTGGGTCTTGTTTTATTATGTCTAATATTAAGCACTTTGTTTCCGAACTCCTTTCCGAACCTACTTTCTCTCTTTCCGAACTGTTATCGCTTGTTGCCGAACCATCATATGCTTCCTGGATTCCAACCTTTCTTGAACTCAATGCGGTTGGATTCTATCTTCTGCTTGTTAAGCAGGTCGTTTATGTTTATTGCCAGTGCCATATTAATAAGGACTTATATGCATAGTATGCATCTTATATTTGACATCATCAGAAACGAAGGGCGTACAAGAGGTAAGTCTTGCACTTGGACACGATGAGCCAGTGTCAGTTGGCAGCCCATTATACAATGAAGCATTAGCCGTTAAAGGCTGTTTGGTATTATCTTCCAATGTTATTGCTCAGAGGTTAGATTAAACCAATAGACTTCTTTAATAGAATTGTCAATTATTGACCACAAAGATAAAAAATCTTATTCAGACGAAAGAATAAAACATTGAATATCTTCACTTTTGGAGGTACCCCTAATCCTATTTTCTATATTCCGTCCCAATTTGTGAGTGGTATTCAGCGTAACTGTACGAGCCACAAAGAGAAACGATGGCGGTATCAGGAAATGGCCAAACGCCTTAATGGAAGTTTTGGGCTGATACGCTGGCGAGGTAAGAAACCGTTTAACGCGCCTATAAAACGAAAAATATTACTAATTTTGTTGCTTGTAAACAATAATCCCCAAATAATCCGAACAAACGTAAAAATTAAGAGAATGAAAGATTTTGTAAAAAAGATAGAAGACCTGTCAAGCCTTGGCGAAGACAAAAAGGCGGAAAGGGCGTTGCGCAAGTTGCTGGCAAAACGCCCTATGGACATCTATTGCCTTTCGCAACTGGCAGGGGCGCTGCTTTTTCAGAGGAAATATGATGAAGCACTCAGTTATATTCAAAAGGCCGAGGCTATTATGCCGTTATTCCCTCTTGTTATATATTATAAGGGGAAAATTCTATTGGGTACCTATAAGGCCAAAGAATCTATAGTCTGTTGGAATCACATTGTTAACATGAACATAGAAGACAATATTTTTTATGATTATAATATAAATTCAAGGAAAATAAAAAGTCTGAAAAATGACGCCCTTTTCTATAAAGCGATTTGCTGTTATTGTTTAGGGTATGTAGAAAAGGCGAAAAAATACGCCCACAAGCACCTTGACGGCAGAGTGAGAGGACTTAAAAGCGATTTCACTAAGAAGGAAATTGAAGACTACATTCGTGAACTTAACTACTCACGAGTAACGCCGGAAGATATTATCGATGGGTTTGACGGTGACACCACAGATGCGCAATTCAAAAGAATAAGCGCACATATAGACAAGTTGAAAGAACAAGGTGACAGAACAAAACTAATAAAATATTTCAAGCGCAAGACGCGTGAATTCCCCAAATGTTATTATCTTTGGACGATTATGTCGGAGTACTGCTTCGACTATCGCCTGAAAGACCTATGCTTGAAGAGTGCCGAAAAGGCCCATGCCTTAGAGGACACCGAAAATGACATGCTTGTGCTATACGACTACGGCGCAGCCCTGTTTCTGAACGGCAGGTACGACGAGGCCATTGCCGTGTTCGACAAGATACTGGCAGAAGACATCAACTACATTGCCTACGGCGAACACGGGGAAGGCATGAGGTGGACAAAAAAGCTGTTGGCAGATGCAAGGGTGCTGAAGAACAACTGCATGAAGCGCAAAGCAGACCCGACGCGGTAGCCTTAATTCACCAAGAACAGGAAAGACTATAAGATAGGTTCCACAAGAAGGGGTTTTCGACATGAGCATAGGCGTGGCATT
>ERZ1034753.120-NODE-120-length-28212-cov-5.144618_pt1 | contig 28212 bp, 17 predicted proteins | sample MGYA00520702_ERZ1034753 | MGnify/ENA primary metagenome ERZ1034753 (study PRJEB33766, sample SAMN09781700) | gut metagenome | biome: gut microbiome | host: Homo sapiens | place: Madagascar | study: EMG produced TPA metagenomics assembly of the PRJNA485056 data set...
GATTAGAGATAACTGGTATAAAGATTGCAAAAAGTCATGGCACTCAGCGGGTGCCATGATCAGGATACACAAGATATACATTATTAATTAGATATTTCATTCACTTCTAAAAATATTTAGTAAAATGGCAAAGTTAGATTTGACAAAGTACGGTATTACTGGTTCTACAGTAATCGCACACAATCCGTCTTATGAGAAATTGTTCGAAGAAGAGACCAAGGCTGGTCTCGAGGGCTTCGAGGTAGGTAAAGAAACCGAGCTCGGCGCTGTGGACGTAATGACTGGTATCTATACCGGCCGTTCACCTAAGGACAAGTACATCGTGATGGATGAAAACTCTAAGGACACTGTATGGTGGACTTCAGAGGAATATAAGAACGATAACCACCCCATGTCTGAGAATGTATGGGCTACGGTTAAGGATATCGCCAAGAAAGAACTTTGCAACAAGAACCTCTATGTAGTAGACGGCTTCTGCGGTGCCAACAAGGACACTCGTATGGCTGTTCGCTTCATCGTTGAGGTTGCATGGCAGGCTCACTTCGTAACAAACATGTTCATCCGTCCTACAGCTGAAGAGCTGGAGGCTTTCGAGCCCGACTTCGTTGTTTACAACGCTTCTAAGGCTAAGGTAGAAAACTACCAGGAGCTGGGTCTGCACTCAGAGACCTGCGTTGCTTTCAACGTAACATCTAAGGAGCAGGTTATCATCAACACATGGTACGGTGGTGAGATGAAGAAGGGTATGTTCTCTATGATGAACTACTTCCTCCCCTTGAAGGGCATCGCTTCTATGCACTGCTCAGCAAACTGCGACAAGAACGGCGAGAACACCGCTATCTTCTTCGGTCTGTCAGGTACTGGTAAGACCACTCTGTCTACCGATCCTAAGCGTCTGCTTATCGGTGATGACGAGCACGGATGGGACGACAACGGCGTATTCAACTTCGAGGGTGGATGCTACGCTAAGGTTATCAACCTCGACAAGGAGTCAGAGCCCGATATCTACAACGCTATCCGTCGCGACGCTCTCCTCGAGAACGTAACTGTTGATGCTAACGGCAAGATCGACTTCGCTGATAAGAGCGTTACCGAGAACACTCGTGTTTCTTATCCTATCTACCACATCAACAACATCAAGCCGGGTTCTTCAGCACCCGCTGCTAAGCAGGTTATCTTCCTGTCAGCCGACGCTTTCGGCGTGCTGCCTCCCGTTTCTATCCTGACTCCCGAGCAGACTCAGTACTACTTCCTTTCAGGCTTCACCGCTAAGCTCGCTGGTACAGAGCGTGGCATCACAGAGCCCACTCCTACCTTCTCAGCTTGCTTCGGCCAGGCATTCCTCGAGCTGCATCCTACCAAGTATGCACAGGAGCTGGTTAAGAAGATGAAGAAGAACAACGCTAAGGCTTACCTCGTAAACACTGGCTGGAACGGCACAGGCAAGCGTATCTCTATCCGCGACACCCGTGGCATCATCGACGCCATCCTGAGCGGTGACATCGACAAGGCTCCTACAAAGCAGATCCCGATGTTCGACTTCAAGGTGCCCACAGAGCTCCCCGGAGTTGCTACAGAGATTCTTGATCCCCGCGACACCTACGCTGACGCTGCTCAGTGGGAGGAGAAGGCTAAGGACCTCGCTGCTCGCTTCATCAAGAACTTCGCTAAGTACACCAACAACGAAGCTGGTAAGGCCCTCGTTGCTGCTGGTCCTCAGCTCTAATAGCTTGATAGCTTGACGGCATCGCCCTCGTGTGATGCCACAAGATAAACCCTTTGAAGGGCTGCTCACCAATGTGTGAACAGCCCTTTCTTGTTTTGTGGTGACGAAAGGGTGGCAAGCGTTTGCAGCGCGCTTTTTAAGAGCTATTCTCCTTGTCTGCTCGTATCTCGTCTCCTTGTCAACTTTATTGTTAAAAATCAAAAAAATGGGGGGGTGAAAAAAAAAGTTGGTTCATCCCCCCTTTTTTACAAACATTATTATTAACTTTGCGCCAATGCCTTGTTAAAATGGCTGTGCACCCTACATACCCACAACACAGACACAACAATACAAAGATAGACTATGACAAAAAAGGCAAAAAATGGTTTTATGCTAAGTGTAGGGTAGCCATGCAAGCAAGAGAATAAAAAAAGAAGAAGGTTCCATTTCATGGCACGTTTTCTCGCCATGGCAAAGCTCAAGCAAGCTTGGCTCTGCTCATCTGGCTCAACGAAAACGTTCTAAAAAAAGCAACCATCTTTAATTATAGTACTGAACGAAAAAGCGCTATCACTTATGAAGTTAATGAGAAATTTCTTTAACTGGTATTTTGGACGTAATGCTCTGCCTTACTGGAGCATCGTAATTTTTGATACATTAACCTGCTTCTTTGGCGGGCTGTTTATCATGTGGCTTCGACATCCGCTCACCGAGTTGTTGAGCGAATGGCCTCTTTTATTACACTCGTTTATAGCATTTGCTCTTTTCAATGTTATAGGCTTCCGCCTCTTTCATACCTATAGCGGCATCCTGCGCTACTCGCAGTTTGTCGACCTTCTGCGTGTGTGCTACGCCAATATGTTTGGCTTAGCACTGGCCGCCATCGCCAACGCCGTGGTGCGTAGTAGCGCCCCCGACAGCTTCTTGGCTACCCAGTTCTACTCGTTCACCTTCCGCATGCTGCTGATTATGTATATTGGCACGGCCCTGATCATGTGTTTGACACGTATCTGCATAAAGCTGGTGTATGAGAGTGCGCTGGTAGGAAAAACAGCCCAGCACACCCTGGTGTATGGCACACATGCTGGCGCCATTGCCATCACCAACAACTGTCGTAACACGAAGCCCGTGCGATATATTATTGAAGGCTATATAGGCGATAGCAAGCCCCACTATAACGAGCGCCTCATGGGCAAGCGCATCTACTCTACCCAGGAAGATTTGGCCGCTATCATTCGCGATAACGACATTAAGTGTGTGATGGTAAGCCCCTTGAAGCACGACCTGTTTGTGAAGAACCGCCAGCTGCAAGACATTTTTATCAATGCTGGTGTAAAGATTTTTATCGCACAAGATGTTGAAGAGTGGTCGCAGCACCCCAGCGAGAACAAGAGCATACAGATGCGCGAGGTGAAGATTGAAGACCTGCTGCCACGCGACGAGATACAGGTTGATATGGAGAAGGTGGGCGCTCTGCTCTCGGGCAAGAAGGTGCTTATCACCGGTTCGGCAGGCTCTATTGGCTCAGAGATGGTAAGACAGATAGCCATCTACAAGCCCGCCGAGATGATGCTTATCGACCAGGCCGAGACGCCCCAGCACGACATACGCTTGATGATGAAGAACCAGTATCCCGACATCAAGGCCGAGACCGTGGTGACCAGCATCTGCAAGCAAGACCGTATGGAGAACATCTTCTCTAACTTCCGCCCCGACTATGTGTTCCACGCCGCTGCCTACAAGCATGTGCCCATGATGGAGGACAACCCCAGCGAGAGCATACAGAATAACGTGTGGGGAACAAAGGTTATTGCCGACCTCAGCGTAAAGTATGGCGTAAAGAAGTTTGTGATGATCTCCACGGACAAGGCCGTGAACCCCACCAACGTGATGGGCTGCTCGAAACGTATCTGCGAGATATATGTGCAGAGCCTCGACAAGGCCATCAAAGACGGCAAGAAGCAAGGCGTAACACAGTTTGTTACCACCCGCTTTGGCAACGTGTTAGGATCGAATGGTAGCGTCATTCCCCTCTTCCGCAAGCAGTTGGCCGCTGGAGGTCCGCTCACTGTTACCCATCCTAAAATTATTCGCTTCTTCATGCTTATACCCGAGGCCTGTAAGTTGGTGCTCGAAGCTGGCACACACGGTAAGGGTGGCGAGATTTTTGTCTTTGACATGGGCGAGCCTGTGCGCATTGCCGACCTGGCACGCCGCATGATACAGCTCAGTGGTGCCACCAATGTAGAGATAAAATATACGGGCTTACGCGAGGGTGAGAAGCTGTATGAAGAGGTGCTGAACGAGAACGAAAACACGAAGCCCTCGTTCCACAAGAAGATACGCATTGCCATGGTGCGCAACTATGAATATGAAGACGCCGAGCGCGATATTGAAGAATTGTGCCAGATAGCCGCACAATATGACGATATGGCCACGGTGAAGAAAATGAAAGATATTGTGCCCGAATATGTGTCGAAACACTCGCGCTACGAGGTGCTCGACAAGAAGGAGGCGTAATGTTTTATAGGGCTTATAGGTCATATAGGTCTTATGGGACTTATAGGTCTTATAGAGCTTATAGCCCTTAGCTATAACAACGCAATAACAACAAAGAAATGTTTCTATTGTCTTTTTGTTGTTATTGCGTTTTTTTTTATATGGTTGTTCTGTGAAGGGTTAGAAGGTTTTATTTTGATAATTATTTATCGAATATAGATATTGCTCAAAGCAAAAAAATGTTTATCTTTGCATTTATCTAAATGCAAACCTTATTCACATGTTACGCTATAAACATATTATAACAGTTTTATTATTACTTGGCTTTACGTTACAAGCTAACGCTCTTAGTAAAAATATAAACGAATGGCTCAACAAGCTCGATCGTAGCTTGGAGATGGCTCCTATGTATAAAGCCAAACATGAACAACAAATAAACGACCTTAAAAAGCTGGTGACAGGACGCGAAACCTTGGGCACTCGCTTTGAGGTGTACCATCGCATATTTCAGGCTTACGAATATTATAATGCCGACTCGGCCTACGTCTATGCCACTAAAAGCTATGAGGTGGCCCAGCAAATGAACAACAGCCAATTCATGGCTTTGGCAAAGTGTAACCTTGCCTTTATCTTCGCCATGGTGGGCGACAACGTTCAAGCCTTCCAGGAGGTTGCTAATTTAGACAGCAACTATATGCCGCAATGGCTGAAGATAGAGTATTTTAAAACTATGCACAGGCTATGGTCAGAACGTAGCTACAGCTTTTTTAAATGCAAATCGCGTAAAAATAAATATTCGCAAATGTCGAGCCAGTATATCGACTCGTTGGTAGCTAACGTAAAGCCTAATACCACCGACTGGTATCGGTATTATGTTTCTCTATTAGAGAGAACGGGCGACGACGACCGCGTGATAGCCTTCGTTAACAAAGCCTTGGCTTTTGAAAAAGATAAACATATAAGGGCTGGCTATTATTATTCGCAAGCCTGGGCCTACCATAGAAAGGGCAACGAGGAGATGTCGATTATATGCTTCATCAAGTCGGCCATCATGGACAACGAGTCGGCCACAATGGAGATAACATCGCTCTACAACGTATCGCAGGCCATACAGCATTACGACGATGCTAAGGCCAGCCAGTATGTGCGTAAGGCCCTTGAATTTATCAACGCTTACAATGCGCCACGCCGACTGATCACGCTCTCTACCATTCTGCCTTCGGTAGAAGATACGCACCTGAACATGGTGAAACGTCAGCGCAACCTCTACATCTTCTTATTGGCTTGCCTCGCCCTTATTATTGTGGCCTTGGCGGCCGTGTATATCTATTCGCGCAAGATAAACCGCAAGCTAAAGGAGGCACAACGGCTGAACGCTCAGCACCTGGAGAATTTGAACGAGGCCAATGAGCGCCTGAGGGAGGCCAACAAGGTAAAGAACAAATATATTGGTCGTACGCTGTACGACGCCTCTGAACATATCGACACGCTGGAACATATCTTTAATAAGGTGAACAAGGCGGTGCTCATGCACAGCTATAGCGACATTAGCAAAATAACCAGCGTTGAGGTGCTTGACGCTGAACGCAAAACCATGTTCCGCAATTTCGATAGCACCTTCCTCGCCCTCTTCCCCAACTTTGTTGAACAGTATAACACGCTGTTTGACGAGGCCGACCGTCGCTACCCACACGAGCAAGGAACGCTCACCAGCGAGATGCGCATCTTCGCTCTCATACGCATGGGTATAAGAGAGAGCGAACGTATAGCCCGCTATCTGGGCTATTCGGTACACACCGTCAACACTTACAAAACAAGAGCTAAAAACCGCTCTTCGGTGAGCAACGACGACTTTGAAGCCCTCATTATCGACTTTTCATAGGCCATAGAGGGCTTTTGTATCATCTTTTTTGGTTAATACATTATTATACATGGCCTTTTGGTAAGGCGTTCATTTATAGGTGGTTATAAAAATATAAGGCTAATACAAGTTATACATTTAGCGAAATGTGTAAAATCTTGTATGATATTTCATAATTTTGCAATATCGAAAACCGCATGACAGTTCCCGATGAGGAGCTACTTTTTATTAAAACTATTTTGACGGCATGTATCTCGATGGTGAAACGCCTCAAGAAAAGTGCCAGTAACTAAAAACAACTACGTATGGTGAACACAAAAAAAATAAAGGTTGGCATCATTGGTTTCGGTAGAATGGGAAACAAATATCTTACCCAGCTACTGAAAAACGGACGCTATGACGTTACCTATATCTGCGATGTGTGTGAAGAGGCTCGCCAATATGCGGCTAAACAAGTGCCACAGGCTACCATTGTAGCCGACGAAGATATCGTCTTTAACGACCCCAATGTTCAGGTGGTGGCGCTCTGCACATTGGCAAATCTACGCAAAGAACAAATTGAAAAGGCTGTAAAACAAGGCAAACATATTATATCAGAGAAACCCATCGCCGACACCGTAGAACGCGAATGGCAGGTGGTTGACACCACCGAGAAAGCTCATGTGCTGTCTACCGTGAACCTGTATCTACGCAACTCGTGGTATCACGAGGCTATGCGACGCTTTATCGACGAGGGCGAACTGGGCGAACTGGCCATCATTCGCGTGTGCCACATGACACCAGGACTGGCGCCAGGCGAAGGCCATGAATATGAAGGCCCCTGCTTTCACGACTGCGGCATGCACTATGTTGATATTGCCCGCTGGTATGCTCGCAGCGAATATGCTACATGGCACGCTCAGGGCATGCGTATGTGGAGCTACAAGGAGCCGTGGTGGCTGCAATGTCATGGCACGTTTGAAAACGGTATCGTGTTCGACATCACACAGGGCTTTGTATATGGGCAGCTGTCGAAAGACCAAACACACAACTCGTATGTGGAGCTTATTGGCACCAAAGGCATTGTGCGCATGACACACGACTTTAAAACGGCAGTGGTAGAACTGCATGGCGTGACACGCACCTTACGCATTGAGCGACCCTTCGGCGGCAAAAACATCGATGTGCTGGTTGACCGCTTTGCTGACAGCATTGAAAACGGACACCTCGACCCACGACTGCCCTCCATGCGCGACTCGGCTATCGCATCTGAATATGCCAGCCACTTCCTTGAGAACGCAAAAACGCACGCCCTACCCGCCATTGGCAACCTACGCACACTGGAACAGATACGCGAGCGCCGCAAGCACATGAAAAACGGCTATGGGCTGCTGACGCAGAGATAAGAATCTAAGTGAAAAGGGAAAAGGGAAAAGTGAAAAATCCTATAGCTTTGCTGCTCTCGTTTATTTTTACCCTACAGCCCCCTTTGGTCTCCTCCACTCCACACTGCTTAGGAAGGCTTAGAAAGGCTTATACAGGCTTATCACAACAACAATAAGACAAAAGTAATACACTTATTATTAACAATAACAAAAACCACTACTATTATGGCAAACATTTCGAGACGTACTTTTTTAAAGTCGGGAGCCGCTGCCGTAGCAGGCTTCACCATTGCCCCCAGCTCTATATTGGGCAAGAGTTTTGGACACATCTCTCCATCCGACAAGATGAACATTGCAGCTATCGGTATTGGAGGCATTGGACATGCCAATATCAATAACGTAAAGGCTACAGAAAATCTTGTGGCGCTGTGTGACGTTAACTGGGATTATGCGAAAGGAGTGTTTGACGAGTTCCCAAAAGCTGCCCGCTTCTGGGATTATCGTAAAATGTTTGACGACGCCAAACTCATGAAGAGCATCGATGGCGTTATTATCGCAACAGCCGACCACACACACGCAATTATAACAGCCGAGGCCATGCTGCACGGCAAACACGTTTACTGTCAGAAACCTCTTACACACTCTGTTTACGAATCACGATTGCTCACCAAGCTGGCAGCCTCAACAGGCGTTGTTACTCAGATGGGTAACCAGGGTGCTTCTGGCGACGGCACACAGACCGTATGCGACTGGATTTGGAATGGTGAGATTGGTGAGGTAACACGCGTTGACTGCGCTACCGACCGCCCCATCTGGCCACAAGGCTTGAACAGCCCCGAAACGGTAGACCCCATCCCCGCAAACCTGAACTGGGATCTCTTCACTGGCCCCGCTAAGCTGAACCCCTACAGCAACGTATATCAGCCCTGGAACTGGCGCGGATGGTGGGATTATGGTACAGGCGCTCTGGGTGATATGGCTTGCCACATCATGCACCAGCCGTTTAAGGCGCTGAACCTGCTCTATCCTACAAAGGTAGAGGGTTCTTCTACCCTGCTGCTGAACGCTTGCGCTCCGCAGGCTCAGCACGTGAAGCTTACCTTCCCTGCTCGCGAAAATATGCCTAAGGTGGCTATGCCTGAGGTTGAAATTCACTGGTATGATGGTGGCTTGATGCCCGACCGTCCTGCTGGCTTCCCCCAAGGCAAGCAGCTCATGCAGAGCGGTGGTGGTCTTACCATCTTCCACGGTACAAAAGATACCCTTATCTGCGGTTGCTACGGCAACGATCCCTGGTTGCTGTCTGGTCGCAAGCCTAACGCTCCTCAGGTGGCTCGCCGCGTGAAATGTAGCCACGAGATGGACTGGGTACGCGCTTGTAAAGAGAACCCGAAGAACCGCACGAAGTGTAACTCTGACTTCTCAGAGGCTGGCCCCTTCAACGAAATGGTTGTAATGGGTGTATTGGCAGTACGTCTGCAGGCTCTGAACAAGGTGCTCGAGTGGGATGGCGAAAACATGCGCTTCACCAATATTGGCGAGCACGAAACCATCAAGACCTGCATAAAAGACGGCTTCACCATTCATAATGGTCACCCCTCGTTCAACAAAACGTGGACAGAGCCTGTTAACGCTATTCAGCTGTCGCAGGAGCTTATCAAGCACACCTACCGCGAGGGATGGAAGCTGCCTGATATGCCGAAATAAAGACAATTTGGTTCTATTTATTATTATATTTGTGGTTTTAGAAAATCTATTGGGGGCCATAGAGCCGTGAGGCTCTATTGGTTCTAACTTTGATAGAAGGGCTAAGTTGATAGCTTATATAGGGGCCTTAGAAGGCTTAGCTTATATAGAAGCTCTATCTTATTTAGCTTGTATAGCTTATCTATAAAGAAATAGGTTTTCTAAAACCGCTTTCAACCTATTAATAACAAAACATTAAAGCTTAAACAATATGAAAAAGATATTTCTTACAATGGCTTTGCTGGCTTGCACAGCTGGCATCATGACTGTTAGCGCTCAGAAGAAGGTGGCCCTGAAGGTGTCTACCGTGGCACAAGGCGCTGAATCAAAGACCGTTAATGTAACAAAAGATAAGAAAGGATACATCACCCTGTTTGATGGCAAAAACCTTGACGGATGGCGTGGCTACGGCAAAGATCATGTGCCCGCTCGCTGGACCGTAGAAGACGGCTGCCTGAAGTTTAACGCTGGACAGGGCGAAGGTGGCGACATCATCTTCGCACACAAGTTTAAAAACTTTATCCTTGAAATGGAGTGGAAGGTATCGAAAGGTGCCAACTCGGGCATCTTCTACCTGGCACAAGAGGTGAAGAACGACAAGGGCGGTATGGAACCCATCTTTATCTCGGCACCCGAATGTCAGGTGCTGGACAACGAAAACCACCCCGACGCTAAGTTGGGCGTTGATGGCAACCGCAAGGCTTCTTCTCTGTACGACATGATTCCTGCTAAGCCCCAGAACGCTAAGCCTTATGGCGAGTGGAACCAGGTGGCTATCGTTGTAAACAACGGCACCGTTACCCATTTTATGAACGGCGCTAAGGTGGTTACCTATAAGCTTTGGACTCCCGAGTGGACCCAGATGCTGCAGAACAGTAAGTTTAGCGAGGCAAAATGGCCTGTAGCCTTCCAGCTGCTGAACAACTGTGGTGGTGAGAACCACGAGGGCTTCATCGGCATGCAAGATCATGGCGACACCGTTTGGTTCAAGAACATCAAGGTAAAAGAGTTGAAATAAAGTAGAGAGGATTGTTTAAAAGAGAACCCTGTAACCCAAGACATTGTCAATGACCAAAGAACAACATCAACAGCGTTGTTTCCTTTGTAAGAACATTGAAATGTTGTTCTTGTTGTTCTTTGGTTCTACAGTGTTATAGGGTCTTGGGGTTTGATATATCCAAACTTTAAAGAATTAAGAATTATGAAAAAGCTTTTATTCTTAGTTGCTGCTTCTGCTCTGATGTTGACAGGCTGCAACAACACTAATAAAGAATGTAAGTGCAACTGCAAGTGTCTTGGCTGCCAATGCCAAAAAGATACTGCACAGGCTGCTGCCGACCTTGATATGAAGGTGGCCGACAAAGAGAATGTAGACCTGGCACAGTTCCCCAAGGACAAGGATGGCTACATTGTTCTGTTCGACGGCAAGACGCTGAACGGATGGCGTGGCTACGGCATGGATAAGGCTCCGAAGAGCTGGACCGTGAAGGATGGCGCTATCACCCTGACAGGCTCAGGCACAGGCGAGGCTCACGCTGCCAATGGTGGCGACCTCATCTTCGCTCATAAGTTCCAAAACTTCACCCTCGAACTGGAATATCGTGTGACCAAGGGTGCCAACTCTGGTATCTTCTACCTCGCACAAGAGGTGATGGGTAAGGTTGATGGCAAGTATGAGTATCTGCCCATCTGGCAGTCTGCTTCTGAGTATCAGGTGCTTGACAACGCCAACCACCCCGACGCACAGTTGGGCCAAGATGGCAACCGCCAGTCGGCATCACTCTATGATATGATTCCTGCTAAGCCTCAGAACGCTAAGCCCTTCGGCGAGTGGAACACCGCCAAGATTATGTGCTTCAAGGGCACCGTTATTCACGCACAGAACGGCAAGAACGTGGTAGAGTATCACCTCTGGACTCCGAAATGGACCGAGATGCTGCAGGCCAGCAAGTTTAAAGAGGGCGGCGACTTCCCCTATGCCTTCCAGCTGCTGAACAACATGGGTGGCGACAAGCACGAGGGTTACATCGGTCTGCAAGACCATGGCGACACCGTGCAGTATCGCAACATCCGCATCAAGGTAATGGATTAATCAGCATCAGATATGAAAAAATCACTTATCTATACCCTACTGGCAGTGGCTCTGCTGCTGCCGGCAGTGGCACAGGCAGTGTCGCCCCAGCGCAACATCAGAAAACAGCCTGTGAAGATGAAGAAGGAGCTGTGCTTGCAGCTTTACTCGGTGCGCAGCCTGTTGAATGGTGTTAATGCCGATGGCAAAGCTTCAGCCGACTGGACCGCCCTGCTTAAGCGTCTGCACAACATGGGTTATACCAGCGTAGAGGCTGCCAACTATGATAATGGCAAGGGCACCTTCTATAACCGCAGGCCTAAGGACTTTAAGGCCGACATTGAGGGCGCTGGCATGAAGATGCTGTCGTCGCACGTATCGCACAACCTCAGCGACGCTGAGCTGGCTTCGGGCGACTACTCTGAAGCGCTGAAATGGTGGAAGAAGACTATTGCCGACCACAAGGCCGCTGGCATACCTTTCATCGTTGACCCCTGGATAGGCAAGCAGAAGTCGTTGCACGACCTCGACGTTTACTGCCGCTATCTGAACGCTGTAGGCGAGATGTGCCGCAAAGAGGGCATCAGCTTTGGCTATCACAACCACGACTACGAGTTTGCCAAGGTTGAAGGCCAGGTGATGTACGACTATATGCTCACACACACCAATCCAGAGAACGTGTTCTTCCAGATGGATATGTACTGGACGGTGCGCGGCGGATGCAGCCCTGTCGAGTATTTCAAACGCTACCCAGGCCGCTTCCATATGTTTCATTGCAAAGACCACCGCGAGATTGGTCAGAGCGGCATGGTGGGTTGGGATGCCATCTTCCGCAATGCCAAGACAGCGGGTCTGCAATATATCGTAGCCGAGATAGAGCAATGTACAATGCCCGTTGAAGAGAGCGTGGCCGTGAGCGCCCGCTATCTTTTACAACAGCCTTTTGTAAAGGCCAGCTACGTGGCAAAGTAACTGAAAAGTGGCAGCCGGCTCACACTACCCTGCATTACTTTTGATTTTTTTACTATAGCACTCTGCAGGTGCTTATGTACCTGCAGAGATTCTTTCTTTTTCGTATCTTTTTTATTGCTACCAAGATGTTCTTAGCACGAAAATGACGTGCTGTTAATAAGGTACGAATGATTTATAACCTACAATTTGACCCAAATGTAAAGACTTAAAATACAATCCTAAATCCCGAGAGTGAAAAAAGAAAGTAAAATAATTTAATTAAAAAAACGCCCCTAAACATATAATAAAATTTCAATTTTATTAAAATACCCCAAAACTCAAATCTTTATACCCGTTTTATGAATGACAAACTAAAAACCTACGCAACGACGACGATGCTATTTTCGTCGCTGTTGATCGGTAGCTCAGGCGCAGCCTTTGCAGCTCCCGGAAGTGTGGAAGGAGTGGTTAGTCTGGCACAAGACAACCGAGTAAAAGGAACTGTAGTGGACGATAAGGGCGAGCCTCTAATCGGTGCTGTAATACGCATCGTTGGCGCCGACGTGTCTTTCGCTGCCGTTACTGACATGGATGGAAAATTTTCTATCAAGGTTCCTCACAAAAACGCTACACTGGAAATTAAGAGTGTTGGTTACAAAACCTTGCGTGTGCCTGCCAATGGCAACCTGAACGTAACAATGAAGGAGGATATCTCCGACCTCAATGAGGTAGTTGTGATCGGTTACGGTACGCTCGACAAGAAAGAGGTTACCAGCGCCATCACCTCTATCAAGGGCAAAGACCTGATGGTGGGTGTAGGCGGTGCCGACATTTCAGGTGCGTTGCAAGGCAAGATTAGTGGCTTGGTAATGAGCAACACTGCTTCGGCCAATGCTGGAACCACTTTCCAGCTGCGTGGTATGACCTCAGTGAATGCTGGCCGCTCGCCGCTGATTGTGATCGACGGTTTCCCTGGTGGCGACATTCGTTCACTGTCGCAGGATGATATTGCTTCTATCGACGTGCTGAAGGATGCTTCGGCAGGTGCTATCTACGGTACGCGTGCTGCTTCGGGTGTGATTTTGATTACCACCAAGAGCGGAACCAACACCCAGGGTAAGCTCGAACTCACCTACTCTAACGAGTTCTCTCACAAACAGTCGTATAACGCTCCCGAGATGCTGTCGGGTCGCGAGTATGCTGAGCACAACATTGGTACCGACTACGGCGACGACGTTGACTGGTGGGATGAGATGATTAACCACAAAAACTTCTCTACCAAGCATCACCTCTCTTTGCAGTATGGCACCGACAAGGCACAGGTTTATACCTCGCTCTACTATGAGAAGCAAGACGGTATTGCTATTGTTGATAGCCGTAAAGACTATGGTGGACGTGTGAACGCCAACTTCAAGCTGTTTGACGGATGGTTAGAGTTTAAGCCGATGGTTGACTATCGTCAGACCTCGCGTAACAACCACTGGCCCAACTTCCAGCAGGCGCTGTTCAACAACCCCACCCGTTCGCCCTACGACTCTAACTCAGAGACGGGTTACAACATCTGGCAGAACGAGACCCTCGACTATAACGTTGTGGCCGATGCTAAACTCTATACCTATGAGGGCGTTGACAAGTGGTTCAAGCCCAAAATGGTGCTGAAACTGAACATCAAGCCCATTCCTGGTTTGAACTTCCAGCAGTCGTTAGGTTATGAGAACCGCCAGTGGGAGAACCATACCTATAACCCCAGTTATAGCCGCACGTCGATTGAAGATAACCACACGGGTTCGGCTTACCTCGGCTTCTCAAAGTCGGAGCGTATCACCTCTGAGGGTTACTTCTCTTATGCTAACGAGTTTAAAAAACACTCTATCAGCGCTACAGCAGGTTATTCTTACTTCGAATATAACAGCGATAACTTCAACATGAGCAACTACAACTTCTCAGTTGATGGCGTTAAGTTCTGGGATATTGGTCAGGGCACTGGTCTTGCCGATGGTAAGGCTTCAATGTCTTCAGGCAAGGATCCTTCTGAGAAACTATTCTCTCTGTTCGCTCGTGCCAACTATGCTTTCGACGACACCTATCTGTTGTCGGCCTCTATCCGTCACGAGGGCTCTTCTAAGTTTGCCTCTAAGAACCGCTGGGCTAACTTCTGGTCAGCATCTGCAGGCTGGCGTATCTCTAACGAGAAGTTTATGAAGAACATCTCTTGGGTAGAAGACTTGAAGCTGCGCGTAGGTTATGGTGTTACTGGTAACAACAACTTCTCGTCTTCATACATGGCTAATATGTTAGGCTCTGACGCCTTCTGGTATCTGCCTAACGGCAACTGGAAGAAGTCGTATGGTAAGACACAGAACGTGAACCCCAATCTGGGATGGGAGGAGAAGAAGGAATGGAACTTCGGTATCGACTACTCTCTGTTTGGTGGACGCCTCTATGGTAAGTTCGACTACTTTATCCGTAACATCGACAACCTGCTTTATAGCGTGAACGTGCCGCAGCCTCCTTATACACAGGGCACACAGTGGCAGAACATTGGTAAGATGCAGATTAAGGGTTGGGAGTTTGAAGTGGGTGGCACACCCGTCAAGACCAAGGACTTTACCTGGAACTCGAACCTGAACCTGAGCCACAATAGCGGTAAGATTAAGACCCTGTGGGGTAACAACACTTACTTTAATGGCAACGGCTTCCCCGCTCCTGGTACTCCTGGTGATGCTGCTCGTATCGAGGAAGGCTCAACCATTGGTTCGTTCTTCATCTGGAAGTTTGCTGGCTTCGACGACGAAGGCAACTTCTTACTCTACGACAAGGACGACAACGTCATTCCTGCAAGCCAGAAGACCGAGCTCGACAAACGTTACATAGGCAACTATACTCCGAAGCTCATCGCTGCATGGAACAACACCTTTACCTACAAGAACTGGGATTTGGGCATCAACATGCGCTCATGGATTGACTTCGACGTGATGAATACTGCTAACATGTACTTTGGTATTCAGGGTCGTGGCAACAACAACGTGCTGAAGACGGCTTATACCAAGTTTAACCACATCAAGGGTGAGAAGCAGATTTGCGACTACTATCTTGAGGATGGTACCTTCTTGAAGATTGACGCTATCACACTGGGTTATACGTTCAATATGAAGAAGCTTACCAATAACATGATTAACAAGATACGTCTCTGGGCTACCTGTGGTAACGTATGCACCATCACTGGCTACAGCGGTATGAATCCTGAAGTGAACATCACTGGCTGGGATCAGGGTACAGAGAAATTCTGGAGCGACTATTATCCTACAGTTCGTACATGGACCTTCGGTATGCAGTTTAATTTCTAACCTATTATATTTGACAATATGAAAACGAATAATATATTGAAATCGATACTGGGAGGTGTAGTGGCCGCTACTGCGCTCACTTCTTGTAACATCGATCCCGATTTTTATTCTCAGGTAACCCCTGAGACCTTCTATACAAGTCAAGAGGCTGTGTACCAGCGCTACGCACGCCCCTTTACACACTGGCGCTGGTTTGCTGGTCACGATGATAATATGTGGCTGTTGCAAGAATTGGGTACTGACGAGTTTATCCAGCCTACACGCGGTAGCGACTGGTACGATGGTGCTAAATATCAGAAGATACACCACCATGAGTATGCCGAGGATATGGGCTTCATTGATGAAGGTTGGAAACTGTCGCAGATGGGTACCGCTCTCGCATGGGATGCTCTTGAGGATTTGAGCACTGTCGACTTCAACAAGTTGGGCTTCCCTGAAGGCACTCGTGATGCTATGCTCTCTCAGCTGCAAGGCTTGGTAAGCTATTTCTACCTCAGAGGTCTTGATATGTTTGGTGGTATGCCTCTCTACACCACTACACAGAGCGATATTAAGCCTCGTTCTACCGATGTGCGCACCTTCGAGTTTATCGACTCACTGCTCACTGAGGCGCTGCCTAATGTGCCTGTAAAGACAGAGCTTGGCGCTAAGGAAACAGGTGCTATCAACGCTGCTGCCATTGCTACCATGAAGGCTCAACTCTACTTCAATGCACCTTCATATATCCGCCAGGAGAAGTGGCAAGAGTGTGCCGACATTTGCAAAGACATCATCGAAGGCAAGTATGGCAAGTATGACATCGATCCCGACTGGACCAATGTGTTTGGCTTTAACAACGACACCAGCCCTGAGATTATCTGGAGTGTGCCCAGTGAGCACGCTAAGCTTGAATCAGATGGTATGCACTGGTCGCGCATGGTGCCCTACAACTTCCGTAACTACCTTGGTGGCTTGGAAGACTCAGGTTCAAACAATGGTATAGCCTTGATGCCAGGTCTCGACCCCACAGGCCGTCCTTACACTACCAAGCTTGGCCGTATCTACTCTAAGTTCAACGACCAGGATATTCGCAAACAAAACTATGTATATCTTGGCGATGGTAAGTATAAAGGCATGTTCGTAGTAGGTCTGCAACAAAACCCCTTGAACCCCGAGTGGGTGTGCATGGGCTCACGCGAATATAAAGGACAGATTATCAACGAGGTTGACCAGGTGGCTTACTTCTCACGCGTTAACAATCCGAGATATAAGGATGCTAATGGTAACTTCCAGTATACAAGCGTAAACGATCTGGAGTCGAACATCGGTACTGCAGAGGAGAACTCTGGTATTCGTTTGTATAAGGTTAGTCCGCGTCCTAATCAGACCGATAAGAAGCTCATGTTCAACCCTGACATTCCTATCATTCGTCTGGCCGAGGTTTACTATATGTTGGCAGAGTGCAAGATGCGCCTGGGCAAAAAACAGGAAGCTGCTGATCTCATCAACCACGTGCGTAAACGCTACTTTGAGGGTGGCAACGACCCCGACCCCGTTACTGCAGCCAACCTCGACAAGTATCGTATGCTTGACGAGTGGATGATGGAGTTTGTAGGTGAGGGCCGCCGTCGTACCGACCTCGTACGCTGGGATGCTTACGTAACAGAAGACTGGTGGGATCATAAGGCTACCAATAACAAGGACCTGAACCGCTTCCCCATCCACTACTCTGTGCTTGAGGCTAACCAAAAGCTGGAGCAGAACCCCGGCTATGGTCGCAACTAATTATGGTTTTAGTAGTATAAGATTGTTTTAGGATAATGCGCTTCGCGTAAAACCTTAAATACGCGAAGCGCCTATGAATAAGGTTAGCATAATAAAAAGAGGGTAACAGCTTGTTTCGCTGTTACCCTCTATTTCTTTAGTTGACTCGTCAACTTGTCAACTCGTCAACTACCAAGTTCAAACGCCATCCGTTCAGCCTCGGCAATAATGTCTTCGCGCGATTTGTCGCGGTGGGTGATGTGGCTGAGGTCAAACTCGTTGGCTTCATTATCATCGTCAGCTTCTTCTATCTCAGGAAGGCTGGAGAGGCTTTCTTTTGCGTTCTGAGCGTCTTTCTCGGCCTTGGTGGTATAATTGTCTGCATACATGGGCGAATGGCGCTGTGCGCGATTTTTGAAGCCTTTTTGCTCGCTACCCTTTTCATGGGTCGCTGTTTCGGTCTCTGCCGCTTCGGTTACGGCCATTTCGGTTACAGCCTCTTCGGTTACGCCCTCTTCCTGTATCGCCTCGTCGTTCACCACGTTGTTGTTCGTGTTGGTAGGCGCGTTGGCAGCTTCAAGCTGTAGTGCCTTGTCGGTAAAGAAATCGTCGGGCTGCTCGGTAGAGGGCACTGTTTCAACGGGCATCTCCTCCATCTTGGTGCGGTTTGTCTTAGCGGCAAACACGGCATCGAGGAAGCCGGGCTCTTTCTTCAGCTTCTCAAGGGTGCGCTTCGAGGCCAGCTGCTGACTTTCTTTCTTGCTGTAGCCAGTGGCCTCGCATCCCTCCTGCTCTTCTATCACCACGCGATAGCCAAACACGGGGCTGCCGTTCTTATCTTTATGCTGGTCGGTGAGCACAAACTCAAGCTGCACGCGGTTCTTCTGTGTCCACTCTATCAGCTTGCTCTTGAAGTTCACCTCCTTATATGCCACCTTATCAATATTGATCATTTGCGCCAGTATGCGCTTCTTTATAAACCGCATGCAGGCGTCGTAGCCACGGTCGAGGTAGATGGCGCCCACCAGTGCCTCGAAGGCGTTGCCGCCCATGTACGAGTTGTGTGAGGCGGCACGTCCGTTTGACAGGATGAGCTTTGTAATGCCCATCTCCTGTGCCAATCGGTTCAGGGTGTCGCGCTGCACCAGCTTCGAGCGGGTGTTGGTGAGAAAGCCCTCGCGTTTGCCGGGGAAATGACGGTACACGATGTCGCCCACAGCGGCATCGAGGATGGCGTCGCCTAAAAATTCGAGGCGCTCGTTGTTGATAGGCTTACCCTTGGCGTTGCGCTTAAACATGCTCTTGTGCATAAGTGCCAACTTATACAGCGAGATGTCGTGGGGATAAATGCCAATGATTTCGTATAAAGACATATAAAGCTCCTTTTCCTTGCGGAAGGGGAGCTTTATACGATCAATGATATTATTCAGCATATTTCTTAAATGCTACACATGCGTTGTGACCTCCAAAGCCGAAGGTGTTGCTGATGGCGGCACGCACCTCGCGCTTCTGTGCCTTGTTGAAGGTGAAGTTGAGGTTGTAGTCGATCTCCTCGTCGTTGTCGCCCTCTTCGTGGTTGATGGTGGGAGGAATGATGTCGTTCTTTACTGAGAGCACGGCAACCATAGCCTCTACAGCGCCAGCAGCACCCAGCAGGTGACCTGTCATCGACTTGGTAGAGCTGATGTTCAGCTTGAAAGCAGCATCGCCAAACACATCCTTGATGGCCTTGGCCTCAGAGATGTCGCCCACGTGTGTGCTGGTGCCGTGAACGTTGATGTAGTCGATGTCCTCGGGCTTCAAGCCAGCATCTTCAAGGGCGCGCTGCATCACGAGCTTAGCACCCAGACCCTCGGGGTGTGAGGCGGTAATGTGGTAAGCGTCGGCGCTCATGCCCTCGCCCACCATCTCGGCGTAAATCTTGGCGCCACGAGCCTTGGCGTGCTCCAGCTCCTCAAGGATGAGGCAGCCAGCACCCTCGCCCATGATGAAGCCATCGCGGCTGGCGCTGAACGGACGTGAGGCGTGCTCGGGATCGTCGTTACGGGTTGACAGTGCGTGCATAGCGTTGAAGCCGCCTACGCCACAAGCGCAGATAGCAGCCTCGGCACCACCGCCCAATATCATGTCGGCCTTGCCCAGACGCACCAGGTTGAAGGCATCGGCCAGCGCGTTGCTTGATGATGCGCAAGCTGATGTGGTGGTATAGTTAGGGCCGTTGAAGCCGTAAAGGATAGAGATCTGTCCTGATGCGATGTCGGCAATCATCTTCGGAATGAAGAAGGGGTTGAACTTAGGACCAGCCTCTTGGTGCTGACTATAATAAGACACCTCGTCTTCAAAGGTCTTGATGCCGCCAATGCCTACGCCGTAAACCACGCCTACACGCTGCTTGTCGATGGCGTCGAGGTCAACCTGGCTGTCTTCGATAGCCTGTTTTGCAGCGATGATGGCGAGCTGTGTGTAGCGGTCCATCTTGCGAGCTTCCTTGCGGTCGATATAGTCGTTTACATTGAGGCCTTTAACCTCGCAAGCAAACTGTGTCTTGAAATTGGTGGTGTCAAAATGGGTGATGGGGGCAGCACCGCTCTTACCTGCCAGCAGATTTGCCCAGGTTTCTTCAGCAGTATTGCCTACAGGTGTAACGGCGCCAATGCCCGTTACTACTACTCTTTTTAATTCCATGTCGTTGTTTTAATGTCTGGTGCTTGATATGAAAAGGTATGTTTTTTCGGTGCACTTATTTTAAAAGCGCAAAAGGTTGATGGTTTCTGGGTGAAGAAATGTTCAGGTGCCAGAAACTATCAACCGTTAAAACGTGCAAGCGCGGTTAGCGCCTCAGTCATCTTTTTGTTATTCTTCTTTAGCAATGCCGTGCCTCTTTACGATACGGGGCGTATGTAGGCCCCTTCGGCATTGAGGAAGGGGGTTATACTGAGGGGTGTGCCTTATTTGCTGTTCTCCTGGATGTAAGTGATAGCGTCACCAACAGTGGCGATCTTCTCAGCCTTATCGTCGGGGATAGAGATACCAAACACCTTCTCAAACTCCATGATGAGCTCTACAGTGTCGAGTGAATCAGCACCGAGATCGTTTGTGAAGCTTGCTTCGGGCTTTACATCAGCCTCGTCAACACCCAGTTTGTCTACGATAATGTCCTTTACCTTTGCTTCAATTTCTGACATAATTTTAATCTTTAATGTGTTTATAAATAATATTCTAATTTCAAAATCGGCTACAAAGTAAGTCATTTTTATCCGTACTTGCAAATTTTTTCATTAAAAAAGCATAAAGTGTTGCACAAATAGGGTGGTATTGTGCATGTTTTTGCCCTTTTTCTTTATTTATATCAATGCAAGTGGTTGAAAATATGAAATTTATGGGAGTTATTGGGGTGAGGGTTTTGGTCGGGGAAGCCTTTCTAAGCCTCTCTAGGCCTTTCTAAGCCGAGGGGACTAAGCCGAGAGCCGCAAAGCTATAGGATTTTTCACTTTTCACTTTTCACTTTTCCTTTTCCCTTTTCCTTACTTAGCTTTTCCCTCTCAATATCTTCTTGATATCGTTTAGCTTGTTTAGGGCTTCAACGGGCGTTAGGTTGTTTATGTCTAAGCCTAATATCTCGTCGCGTATCTGTGAGAGCACAGGGTCGTCGAGCTGGAAGAAGCTGAGCTGTAGGTTGTCGGCCTTGGGCAGATGGGTGGTTTTCTTCGCTTTGATGGTATGGCCTTGGGCGTTGTTTTCAGCGTTGCTTTCGCCTTGTGTGCTGTTTTCAGCATGGCTTTCGCCATCTGTTTCGTCAATGCCCACTTGTGCGTTGTCGGCTTCGAGCTGTTTCAGCACTTCGTTGGCGCGTTTCACGATGCTTTTGGGCATGCCTGCTATCTCGGCCACATGAATACCGAACGAGTGTTCAGAGCCGCCTGGCATCAGTTTTCTTAAGAAGATAACCTTGCCATCAACCTCGCGCACGCTTACATTATAATTCTTTATACGCGGAAACTGGCGTTCCATCTCGTTCAGTTCGTGATAGTGGGTGGCAAAGAGGGTGCGTGCCTGTGCGCCGCGGTGCTGGTGCAGATATTCGACAATGGCCCATGCTATAGAGATGCCATCGTAGGTAGAGGTGCCGCGTCCCAGCTCGTCGAAGAGCACGAGCGAGCGTGGTGTTACGTTGTTCAAGATGTCAGATGCCTCGGTCATCTCAACCATGAAGGTCGACTCGCCCAGCGCAATGTTGTCTGAGGCGCCCACACGGGTAAACACCTTGTCTACGGTGCCTATGTGTGCCTTGTTGGCTGGCACGAAGCAGCCCGTTTGTGCCATGAGGGTGATGAGGGCCGTTTGCCTGAGCAATGCCGACTTTCCCGCCATGTTAGGGCCAGTGATAATTATTATTTGTTGCTTCTCGGTGTCGAGACGAATGTCGTTGGGCACATAGCTTTCGCCCACGGGCAGCTGTGTTTCGATAACGGGGTGTCGGCCCTGTACAATGTCGAGGGCGTCGTCGTCGGCCACCTCGGGGCGCACATAGTGGTGCTCGGTGGCCGTCTTAGCAAAGGCCATGAGGCAGTCGAGTCGGGCCGTGATGTTGGCGTCGATCTGTATCTGCGGAATATATTCTTGCATGGCCGCAATGAGCTCGTTGAAGAGGCGTGTTTCGAGAATGAGAATCTTCTCGTCGGCACCCATAATCTTCTCTTCATATTCTTTCAGCTCTTGCGTGATGTATCGCTCGGCGTTGGCCAGCGTTTGCTTACGCACCCACTCGGCAGGCACCTTGTCTTTATACGTGTTGCGCACCTCAAGATAATAGCCAAACACGTTGTTGTAGCCCACCTTTAGCGAGGCTATGCCCGTGCGTTCGGTCTCGCGCTGCTGTATCTCAAGCAAGTAGTCGCGGCCGTGACGCGAGATGCGGCGCAGCTCGTCCAGCTAGTCGTTATAGCCATCGGCAATAACTCCGCCCTTGTTTACCAACTGTGGGGCGTCGGGACGTATCTCTTGTTCAATGCGTTGTCGTAAGATAGAGCAGGGGTTTATCTGTTCGCCCATGCGTTGCAGACCCTCGTCGGTGGCGTTTTCCAGCGTCGCCTTCACGGGCACCAAGGCCGAGAGGGCCAACTTTAGTTGTACCACCTCGCGTGGCGACACACGTCCTACGGCCACCTTTGAGATGATGCGTTCAAGGTCGCCAATGCGGTGCAGCTGGTCGTCGATGCCGTCGGCAAAGGCCGTGTGGTCGAGGGCATACTGCACAATGTTGAGGCGTGCGTTGATGGCGGTTACATCTTTCAGCGGAAACACCATCCAGCGTCTGAGCATACGTCCGCCCATCGGTGTCACGGTTTTGTCGATAACGCCCAGCAGCGAGAGGCCGTCGGGCTGCATAGGCTGCACCAGTTCGAGCGAGCGAATGGTGAAGTTGTCGAGTCGAACGTAGCGCTCTTCCTCGATGCGTCGTAGCGAGGTGATGTGGCCAATGTGCGTGTGCTGCGTCATCTCAAGATATTGCATCACGGCACCTGCGGCAATGATGCCGTTGGCCAGGTGTTCTACGCCGAAACCCTTTAGCGAGGTGGTGCCGAAGTGGCGCAGCAGCTTTTGCCGAGCGGCGGTGTCGGTAAACACCCAGTCGTCGAGCTCGAAGATGCACCACCGTGTGCCAAACTGCTCGTCGAAGAGCGCTTTGCAGGCACGGTCGTACAGCACCTCTTTGGGTTGGAAGTTGGCCATCAGCTTAGCCACATAGTCGGCATTGCCTTCGCCCGTAAGAAATTCGCCTGTAGAGATGTCGAGGAAGGCTACGCCCACACTCTGCCTACCGAAGTGTACGGCCGCCAGAAAGTTGTTCTCTTTATAGTTGAGCACGTTGTCGGCCATGGCCACGCCTGGCGTCACCAGTTCGGTAATGCCACGTTTCACCAGCTTCTTTGTGAGCTTAGGGTCTTCCAGCTGGTCGCAGATGGCCACACGGCGTCCAGCGCGTATGAGGCGGGGTAGGTAGGTGTCGAGCGCGTGGTGTGGGAACCCAGCCATCTCGGTGTCGCCCTTTGAGCTGCCATTATTGCGGCGCGTGAGGGTGATGCCCAGTATGCGCGATGCCGTCACCGCGTCGTCGCAATAGGTTTCGTAAAAGTCGCCACAGCGAAACAGTAGTAGCGCGTCAGGATGCTTTGCCTTCAGCGACAAAAACTGCTTCATCATGGGTGTGGGTTCATTCTGCTTGCTTGCCATTTTTTTATAGATATTTCATTAATATATCCCACACTGCAATGATGTGGCAGATAGATCCAGCCAAAACAAAGAAGTGGAACACGGTGTGCATATAGCGGCGCCCGTTGAGGCTGTAAAAGAGGGCACCTGTGATGTAGCACACGCCCTCGCCAATAATCCATGCTACGGCGGCGGTGCTCACACACGCTATCAGAGGCTTAAAGGCCACGAGCACGCTGAGGCCCATCGCCACGAAGCAGATGGTCTCGACCCTGCTGTGCCCCTTGAGCGAAATAAAACTTTTGATGGTGCCCGCTATGGCTGCTACCCATATAAAGACGAACAGCGCCCATCCCCAGTAGCCGTAGTCGCGCATGGCGATGAGCGTGATGGGCGAGTAGCTGCCCGCTATGTGCCAGTAGATGGCGGCGTGATCCCATTTGCGCAGCCGCTCTTTCCATGGCGACCATGCGCTCAAGGCGTGATATACGGTGCTGGCTACGTATGAGCACAACATGCCAAACAGGTACAGGATGATGCCTGCCGTGGCCCATCCGTTACGTGCCCATCCGCACCACACCAGGAAGGCGGTGCCCACGGTGAGCCCTAAGATGATGCCAGCGCCGTGCGACCATGAGTTCCACAGCTCTTCTTTATGATTGAAAAATATCTTCATTTTTTGATTTTTAGGTGATAGGCCTTTCTAAGCCTTTCCCTTTTAGTTAACCACTGCTATTTTGCATACGGTGCCTTTCTTGCCATCGGCGGTGGCCGTTTGCACCATGTATACGCCGCTGGCCACCCTACGTCCTTTTTGGTCGGTGGCATCCCATGTAAAGGTGCCGCCGTTGCTGCGTCCTTCGGCCACCAGGGTGCCGTTGGTGGTAACAATCTTTACGTCGGCGTTCAGCGTGAGACCTGTTACCGTAACAAGGCCGTTATAGTCGGGGCGTACGGGGTTGGGGTAGGCATATACATTGTCTTTTGTCATGGTCTCGGCGGGCTCAGAGGCATCGCTCATATACGAGCATAGGCCCACGGCGGTGCCTATATATACACGTCCTGTTCGTCCATCAACGGCCACGCTCTCAATTTCGTTTGAGGGTAGGGGTGAGTTGTCGGTGGTGAAGTGGGCTATCTGCTCCATATTGTCGGCGCTGATAAGGTATATGCCGTTATCGTCAGTGCCCATCCATTTGCGGCCCGCCCCGTCGATGGCCATACATTTTATGCCCACGTTAGCCAGCAGATAGTCGGCCAGGTTTGTGCCATCGTTGCGTGGCACCTTTACCTGGTTAAACACCGTTCCGCCGCTTTGCAGCGTTGCCTCCTCAAGCATGAGCGGCCCAGCGTTGGTGCCTATCCACATATTGTGTTCAATATCTTCAACCACGCAGCGCACCCCTGTTACCGATACTGCCGCGCCATCTTCGTTGATGAACGATGTGTAAACATTCATCACATCGTTTTCAGTGTCGTAGGCTATGAGGGCAGGCTTGCGATAGTCGTCGTTGACAAACCACAGCAGGTTGCGCGAGTCGAACATCATGCCTGTCATCATATCCATTGAGCGCTGCTTGCCGTCGACCGTCATCATCAGGTTGCTCTTAGGGTGCTGGGTCCAGGTGCCATCCTTGGTTAATGATAGTAGCGATGTTGAGCCGCTGATGCTGTTGGTAGCCCACAGTGTACCTTGGTTGTCGATGGCGCATGAGAACACACAGGTATAGTTGGGCCAGTTGGCGGGGTCTTTCACCGTCTCGGCATGTTGTAGGGGCGAATTGTCGAGGTTCCAGCGGCGCCACAGCTGCCCATCTTTAAACTGGAAGATGCCAGGTATGCCCGACACGGTGATGTGTGAGGCATCGGTGGGGTCGAAGCAGAGGTCGGTGATGCCGCGATATTTATAACTTAATGTTTCGGCGAAGGTATCGTCGAAGAACGTCCAGTTGTCGCCATCCCATACCTGTACGGCGCCTGGCAGCTCGCCATTGCCTCGGCCTGGCACGCTGTATAGTGTAGCGTTGCGCAGCTTGATGCGTGCAAAGTGGTTGCTGCGCGGACTGTTAGGCAAGATGTTTGGGGTGACGATAGAGTAGGGGGCGTTGCTCTGTTCGCTCTCAAAAGCTATCTGCTGTGCTACGCCCTTGCTGGTGCCCACCCACCATGTGTTGGTGGTGGCGTTGTATAGCCAGGAATAGGTGTTGTCGATATGCTGACTGGTGCAGTGCCCATCGGCGGTATAGATAAGCACATCGGGGCTGTAGGCGTAAAACAGTAGGCGGTCGGCGGTTTTCTGCACCTTCTTCATGTGTGGCGACCACACCATAGTGCTGCTGCCATTGGCCTCGTTAATGGTGCACAGGTAGGTGTCAGAGGCGGCATACAGCTGGCTTTTCAAGCGCGCCACCATCATCCACGGTGTGGTGTTGAGCTGTGTCCAGGCGCTGGGCTGCATGAGGTTCGTGTTGAGGTTGCCTCGGTATAGCCCCTTTACGGTGGCGGCATAGATGGTGTTGCCCTCAACGAGCACGTCGTTTACCTGTGTGCCCATGTTGTAGGTGTCGTCAATCTCGCCGCGTGCCATGTTCAGTTTTATAATGCCAAACATGGTGGTGAGATAGGCGTGGCGCCCCGCCATGACGATGTTTGTTACCGTCTTGTCTTCGGTCATGGCCTTGTTGTAATAGTCAGGCACGTTAACCACCGACCCATCGGTGTGCAGAATGTCGATATTGCCATTGCTGTATAGCACCAGCAGCGCACGCACGGTGGCGTTAAAGCTGATGTCGGTAATGCTGGCATCGCTCAGCGGGCTGCCCTTGCTATAGGTTGTGCTTTCGCCAGTGTTTACATCATAGCTCATCACATTGCCTGATGCCAACACCCAAACACGTCCGCCACCTTCAACAATACGCGTAACGTCATAGTAGGCCAGAAATGCTTGCCATGAGCCCTGTTGCTGGGCTTGTATGGGCACGAGTGTGGCCACCATGAACAGACAGAGAAGGTACGCCCTTTTTATCGTGAGCACACGAAAGGCGTGAGCGATGGTTGAAAGTGTGGATGTGTGTGGTGTAAGCATATCAGATGTTTTGTGACAAAAGAAACTGTGCCAACTGCTGTACGGCGCGTGCGCGGTGTGAGATGGTGTTCTTCACCGCGTCGCCCAGCACAGCAAACGACTGGTTGTAGCCCTCGGGCACAAACAGCGGGTCGTAGCCGAAGCCTCCCGTGCCTGTGCGTTCGGTGGCGATGGTGCCGTCAACGCGCCCCTCGAAGAGGTGCACATTGCTGGCATCAGGGTGTGCTGCGTCGGGCAGCAGCAGGGCGATGACGGTGCGGAAGCATGCTTTACGGTTAGTTTGTCCCTCGAGTTCCTGCAGCAGTTTGCTCATATTGGCTTCCGAGTCGTGCCCCACACCCTCGGCATAGCGTGCGCTATGCACGCCGGGGGCGCCATCCAGTGCGTCGACCTCCAGCCCGGTGTCGTCGGCAAAGACGGGCAGATGATAGCGTGTCATCACATATTGCGCCTTTTGCAAGGCGTTGCCCTCCAGCGTGTCGGCCGTTTCTGGTATGTCGGCGTGGCAGTTGATATCGTTCAGCGACAATACCTCAAGCTTGTTGCCCAGAATTTGGCGTATCTCCTGTAGCTTGTGGGCATTGTTCGTGGCAAATACTATTTTCATTGTTGTCTTTAATGTTTTTCTTGTTTTGCAAGTGTGTTTGCAGCTCTTGTGTGTGCTTGTCGGTAACCTTCACCTTGATGTGGTCGAAGCCCTCGCCAAAGACGCCTATGACGGCACTCTGGCTCACGAAGGCGTTGGGGTCGATAATCTTGATGAGGCGGAAGATGGCGGGGCTCTCGTTCTTGCGAGCCAAGATGCACAGCACCTTCATGTCTTGGCCAGTGTACCAGCCATGACCGTCGAGAATGGTTACGCCATGGTCGAGCTTGGTGCCGATGGCGTAAGCTATCTCTTCGTGCTTGCGCGAGAAGATCATAAACTGCACCGACTCGCGACGAGCGTTCATCACATAGTCGAGCACAAAGTTTTCAATCATCATGGCGCAGAGACCTGTTACCATGATACGCAAGCCCATCTCATAGTTATATTTCTCACAGAACACGGGGAATGACGACCCGATGATGAGGATGTCGACAATGATAAGCACGGTGCCCAACGACAGGTTGTGATACTTGTTAACCACGGCGGCCACAATGTCGGTGCCGCCCGTCGAGCCGTTATGTAGGAACACTACGGCCAAGGCCGAGCCTGTAAAGCAGCAGCCTACCACCATCGACATAAACACGTTGTTCTCGCCCAGCAAGCGTAACATGTGGCCGTCGGTGCCGGTCATTAGGTTTTGCGCCACCCATAGGAACACCGATAGGGCCAGGATGGCATACACCGTCTTCACCATAAACTTGAAGCCCAGTATCTTTAGGGCCACCACCAGCAGTGCCAGGTTGATGATGAAGTAGGTGTAAGAAATGGGTATGCGCGATGCGTAATAAACAATGGCTGCGATACCCGTTACGCCTCCCGTCACAATCTGGTAGGGTAGCAGGAAGACGGTCCAGCCGAAGGTGTACATCAGCAGACCGAGGGTGATGAAGAGGTAGTCTTTCACCTCATTGGCAATAGCTTTGTTTTTGAACATAAAAAATGAAGCCCCACCCCCGCGCCGCTTGCGCGGCTTCCCCC